>Ga0316578_10000034_pt1 | contig 28193 bp, 23 predicted proteins | sample J0NA_2_FD_203076 | JGI IMG/M metagenome (GOLD analysis project Ga0316578, IMG submission 203076) | Rhizosphere microbial communities from salt marsh grasses in Alabama, United States - J0-2_160517rDrC | ecosystem: Host-associated > Plants > Roots > Rhizosphere | place: USA: Alabama | collected... | reverse complement strand
TGGAGACCCCGAGGAACCAGTTACCCGTGACCCCGAGCCGGCGACCGGCCAGGACCTGATCCAAGCGCGCGACGAGACCCGCGTGTCCGATCCGCAAGGCAGGCAGCCGATTCGTGACCCAGGTCTGGGCCGCGATGCGCTCCGGCGCCGCCTCAAGGGCCGCACAGGCCCGCTCGACCTGCTCCTGCGGAGCCAAGGACCCGGGGCGGAAATGGAAGGCGCAGGCACGGTAAAGTGGGTCAGGCAGAAAATCGCGGGTGACGGCGGAGTAGAAGGCGTCATCCACCGCGATGAGGCCCGCGAGGGGCGGCAGCCCGAGATCGGCCGCGCGGAAGGCAAGGACCAGGGTCTCGATCTCGGCCATGCCGATGGAGCTGGCCAGGGCGCGGGCATCCTCGAAGCCGCCGGGCATCAGCCGGGCCGCCTGATCGGGAGGCACGGCGAGGGTCAAGGTCGTGCAGCGCAACGGCTCGCCGCCCTCGATCGCGACCCGAAAGCCTCCCCCTTCCTGCGCGATGGCCTCGACCCTTTGGCCCGTCCGGACATCCATCGACGGTTGGCCAGCCACGGCCTCGGCGATGGCAGACAGCCCCCGGTGGAATGTGAAGGCCTTGGTCACGTCCTTGCGGCGGGGCTTGCGTCGGAACAGGGCCTCCGCCGGGTACTCGTCCGCTGGCTGGCAGATCACCGCCTGGAAGGCGTGACGCAACAGATCCTGGTAGTTGCGGGCCCCGAGCACCCGACCGTAATAATCGGACAGGGTGCGACCGGGCTTGGCGGTGGTGAAGAGCCGTGGCAGGGACAGCAACGCCTCGAGCGGGTGGAACGCCGCGGTGACTGGTCGCCGCTCGCCGTCGCGCCAAAGGCGATAGCGGACCTTGGCCTTCGCACGGGCCCGCGCCGTGAGTCCCAGGTCATCCAGGATGGAGAGCAGGTTTCCGTAGCTGTTGAAGCAGGTGTGGCTCCCCGCCTCCGCCCAGAAGCCCCCAAGACCCTCGAATTCGTGGCTGTGGATGCAGCCCCCGATGCGCGGGGCCGCCTCCAGGACCAGGGTCTCGATTCCGCGGCGCGCCGCGAAGTGGGCCGCGCCGAGGCCGCTGATGCCCGCGCCGATGACGATGTGGTCGATATCCCCCGCCATCGCCTCCCTCAGAGGAACCGCGCCCTGCCGGATTGGGGCGCCACATCGGGCAGCGGCACCAGGGTGAGATAGCTCAGATCTGGCAAGGGGATGGGGGTCGGCGGCGGCTCGCAGTCTTCCAGGGTCCAATCATCCCCCTCGACCAGGGTCAAGTAGCTGAGGTCGAGGTTCAAAGAGACCGTGGGAGGCGGCTCCTCGAGCACACCACCCAGGGGCGCAAGGGACAGCCTGGAGGTGTCGATGGCGGGCCCCCGGTGGGCGGTAACCTCGACCGAGGGCGCAGGGGCGGGCACCGGGGATGGGCCGCGATCGTCCAAAGGAATCACCGTGAGCTCCGCCCCTGCTTGAGCGAAGAGCCGTTCGAACTGGGCGGCGGTCTCGGCATCGACATCGCGCTTCACGATCACCGGCTTTCCGGTGAAGAGGCGCCCGAGCCCGGCCTCGTTGAGCTTGAAGATGGCACCGAGACGCCGACGCGCCTCCTCGGGGTCCGCGCCGGGGCTCAGGAGCCCGCGGTAGCTCAGGTCGTAACGTCGCTCGGCCATGGGTCCCCCTCGTGAGACAGCGGGTCGACTTCGATCCAATGGTAGGACAATGGGGCACCCCGGCACACGGGACGATACCGGATTTAAGACTCGGCACTCATGCTGGCGCGTCCTTGCGGCACGAGGCATCCAGGGAAGCGCTTCACATCAAGGTACTCCAGGGGCAGCCTCAGGAGAAGCGGTCGCGCACCGGTCGTTGGCCCAGACGTTGCTGGGCAGGCGCCTGCTGTCATGTCTGGATCCCTGGGACATCAGAGCGGCTTGGACAGGCTGAAGGCACCACGGATGTCCCCGAGGTTGTATCCACGGGCCTGGTCTCCGGGATATTGCTCGTCCAGGGTGGCCGCGACCTCCGGGGTGATCTGTGTCCCATGGCAGGCCAAGCAGACCTCACCGGTCGGGATTGCCTTCATGAACCGAAACTGCTTGCCGCCCTCGACTGGCACCACCTCCGCGAAGGCCATGGTGTCCACGGACTCTCCTGCCGCATTTCGCTCCTCGAAGGCCTCGAGGACTCCAGTCTCCCAATCATCCGGTAGGTTCATGGCCTGGTTCCGAACCTTGAGGCTGGTCCGGCCGACCTCCCACCCGGAGCGGGCAGAGAGATCCGCCGCGATGGCTGGCGCCCGATCCTTGCACACGCCGATGGCCTTCGTGGGTCCGCCTGCCCTCATAGCCGCCTGAAGCTCACCCTGAAGGGTCGTCGCAAACTCCTTGATCAGCGCCTTGGCCTCGTCGGCGTTGGGGCTCGCCACCTGCTCGGCCTGGACGATGCTGGACGCCAGAACGACGGTCGCGGAGAGTAGCAGGGGATATCTACGCATGGCTTTCGGGACCTCTACTTCGAGCTTGGTGTGGTCGGTCGCTTGCTAATCAGCGCCTACCCTAAAGATGACCACTCTCCGCTCTCCGCGCAACCCGCGCCGACTTGGATGATCCACCACCGGGGACAGGGTCAGGCGCCTGCTCGCGGGATCCATCTCTGTCCGTTGTGGCCAAATGGCCAACAAGATAGTCGACGAAGACACGCACCTTGGCAGGGACGTATCGCCGGGAGGGCCATAGGGCCCAGAGGGTGAGTGTCGGAGCCTCGAAGCCGGTCAAGATCGGATTGAGCCGGCCCGCTGCCAGATCCTCGGCGACGATAAACTCCGGCAGGGAGCAGATCCCCATGCCGGACACCGCGACCTTGCGCAGCAGGTCCCCATTGTTCGCACAGAGGGGGCCTTTCACCTCGACAGTCTCGATTTTCCCGTCCCCCGTACTGAAGGCCCACTCCTCCCTCAGCGCGAGATTGCTGTAGTGCAGACAGGTATGCCCGACCAAGTCCGCGGGTGTGGAGGGCTCGCCAGCCTTCTGGAGGTACTCCGGGGCCGCACACACCACACGCCGATAGTCGCAGATGCGCCGTGCCACGAGGGTGGAATCCTCCAGGGGGCCGATCCGCAGCGCCAGATCCGAACCACTCCCCAGGATGTCCACCCGTCGATCGTCCAGATCAATGGAGACTCGAAGGGCTGGATAGCGGGCGAAGAACCCGGGAAGCAAGGGGCCGAGGGTCCGCAGTCCGAAGGACAGAGGCGCAGCCACCCGCAGGTTGCCCCGTGGGGCGTCGCTGAGGTGGGTGACCCGATCCTCCGCCTCCTCCAGGGCCCGGAGGATGGACACCATGTCCTCATAGTAGCGCTCACCCGCCTCCGTGAGGCTGAGCCTGCGAGTGGTGCGATTCAGGAGCCGCAGTCCCAGCCGCTGCTCAAGGGCTGCGATCCGTCGGCTCACCGCCCCGGCGGTGGTCTCGAGCCGCTCGGCCGCTCGGCTCAAGGTCCCGGACTCGACAACGGCGACGAAGGTCTGAAGGGTCGAGAAATCTGGGCTCTGCATATCGCGTAAGAGGTCCCTCACCTGGGATGCCGATTCGTCGGCGGGAAGGGGCGATTATCTTGCGCCCGGACCAGGCGATGCCAGATACGGAGCCTGCACCAGTTAACGCGCTGTTGACAACCCGGGACAAGGGGTGGAGATTCCCCCGGGGGCTCGTCACACGCGACGAGCAACGCCAAGCCTTATTAAGGAGGGCGAGCAATGAGACTGCCATTGACCCTTGCCCACGGCAGGATGAACCTCGTCCTATTTGCCACCCTTTGTGCCGGAATCCTCGGCAGCACCGTGTTCGCCGCCGAGCCCACAGGTATCGGGGAACAGGTTCACCCGGGCTGGCAGACCTTCGAATCCTGCCCCTTTGGTGAGCGACCCTGCGGCCCGGTTTGTATGCCGCAATCCTTCAGCTGTTGCTACAAGCCGACGGCGTCGATCTGCCCTCCGGGAAAGAGCTGCTGCGGCACAGGTTGCGGCTGCGGGCGCTGCGAGCGATGCGAGGAAGGGCACTGCGTGCCTGACCGACAGTGCCGAGAGCAAGACGAGGAGCAGGTGGCCTCGCAGGCCGGCACCTCCATCGAGCTTGTGGCCGCAGTGGTCCCTGGTGCCGTGCTCGGGATCGCCATCCTTGGCGCCGTTCTGGAAACGGGCAGCGACGGGCGCGGCAAGGCGCCGCCTCCCCGTCCCCCGGTGAGTCCTTAGGAAGCGCCGAATGGAGGGCCGCACGTCCGCGACCATGAGGCCGCGGGCGACGGATCAGAATCGGGTCTCGGACACCACGCCGACCATGCGATCGATCTCGTCCAGCTCTTTTTGGATGTCCTGGGACCTGACCCTGAGATCATCGACGGACTCCTCCTGAGGTCGCACCCCCCGCAGCTCGCCCTTGGTGTCCGCGACCCGTGCCTGGGCCTGGTCGAGCTCACGCAAGCGGGCCCGGGAGGCAGCGGAGCGCTGGGCGCTGAGTCGGGCCCGCTCCTGGGCGATCCGGCGCTCCTGGCTCGCCAGTCGCGACTGGGCGCGCACCAGGTCGCCCCGGACCTGAGCCCGTTCCGCCTCCAGGGACTCCGCCTGGCGCTTCAGCCGCTCGCCGGCGTCCATCTCCGTCTGGTAGATCCCCTCACGATCGTCGATCCGGCGCTGGTAGCCGCCGCCTGCCAGGCCCACCACCCCGCTGACGAAGCCGCCCGCGTGGGGGTCCTCACTGGTGGCACACCCGGTCAGCCAGAACGTCAGCACGAGGCCCAGGGGCAGAAGTCCCCAGCCAGAGAAGCTGCCCTCTAGCATCCCCGCGCAGGGTACGCGCCGGCCAAAGAGACCCATCTGCTTCATACGCGCCCCCTAAGCCACCGAGAGGGTGTCCGCAAGCCCGTCCAAGGTTTCGATCTGTTGGTTGAAGGCCTTGATTTCGCCCTGCAGTGTCGCGGTGTTGGTATCAGGATTCTCCTTTCGGTACGCACGCTCGGCCCCCTCGAACATCGAGGACTTCTCCCGAGCCCCCTGGGTCGCCTGTGCGATCACCGCCTTGTTTTCCGAGATGCGGGTTCGGGTGGCCTTGAGCTCGGCTTCGGTCGCCTGCCCCGCCTTGTAACGCTTCTCGACGCCGGCGAGCCGACGCTTGTCTTCGGCGATCACCTCCCGCGTGCTGGTGATCAGCTCCTTCGTCTGCTGATTTGACTCGCGCACGTCGGTGATCATCGAGTTGAGCTGATCCTCCTTGCTCGAATACTGCTTCTGCTTGTGGGCGATGTAGGCACCTGCAAGTCCGCCCACGGCCCCGCCGATCAAGGCCTTCTTCAGCACATCCTTCGCATCGTCGCGTTGAATCACGCCCCACAGGGCCCCGGCCCCGGCCCCGAACAGCGCCCCCTCCCAGACGGTCCGCTGGAAGGCCCGACTCTGCTCGCGCATGCGCCGTTCGGCAGGTGTCAGGTCGCTCGGGGTAGCGCCTTCCGCCGAGGTACTGGCGCCGGCACCCCCGAGCCATGCCGGCGTCGCAGGCAGACTCAGACCGCCAACGCTCGTGCCGGTGGTGACGCAGCCCAGGGTCAGCAGACTAATGGCGGTACAGGCGGCGGTCGCGATGCCGACAAACCACCCGGGCCCGCGTGTGTATCCGATCATTTTCTCGCGTCCTCCTAATAGTCACCCGCAAATGTCGCGAAAGTGCACCCATGTCCGAATGATAGGAGACGCGCCCGCGGGCCGACACCAGGGCCGCGTGTCGGCGCGAGCACTCGATCGCATTTCTTTGCACTGGGTTCGGCGACCGTTATCCTCAGGACACCAGGACGGTCCCAGGACACCCCCGGGACTTGGAGGAACCCTGCCGAGCCAAATGCCGGACCTCGTCGATTCGCAAGCATGACACGGATCTTCATCAGCCATTCGAGTAAAGACCAGGACTTCGTACGCGCCGTGCTCAAGCCCTTGTTCGAAGGGCCGGAGACGCTGGCCTGGTGCTCCTCGACCGACATGCCCTTGGCCGAGGACTGGCAGAGGCAGATCCGCAGCGCCCTCGCCCAGACCGACTGGTTCCTGGTCGTACTCTCCCCGGATGCCCAGGCATCTGCCTGGGTTCAGGCAGAGACGCACTGGGCGCTGGAGCACCTGGACGGACGCATCATCCCCGTGATGGCGCGAACCTGCGAGCCCAGCGAGGTGCACCTGCGGCTGGGCACCATTCAGTTCATCGACTTCCGATCGAATCCCAGCGAGGCCGCGCGTCGCCTGCTCGACCTGATCCAGGGGCGAGCAGCCAACGAACCGACCCGCATCCGCACCGAGCCCCGCTCGGCCGCGGCCGATCGCACCGTCATCCTGAAGGGGCGACCACGGGTGGAAATCTCCCTGCACGTGGAGCCGTCGGCGAGCCCTGCCTATGAACATCGGCTGTTCATCCAAAGTCGCGCCGTGGTGGGGCGCGCGGACGACGCCGACCTGCGGATCGCGGATGGCTGCGTGTCACGTCGACACGCCCGACTGAGCACGGCCCGCTCCGAGCAGGGTCCCGAGGTCAGGGTAAGCGATCTGGGAAGCTCCAACGGCACCTACGTCAACGGCGAGCGGATCTCGTCCGATCACCCCCTGACGGCGGGTGACCTGATCGAGATCGGCAATACGCGGCTTCGGGTGCTTGCCATCGCCTGAGACAAAGGCCTTGGACCTGTGCAACCGCACGGGTGGATCCCGACGGCTAGGGGGTGGGTGGATGCTCGATCGCGGCCAGGTCGCTTTGCCAAACGGCCTTGTCCGCCGCACCGGTCCTGCGGTAGACGAGCAGATGATCGACGAAGCGCCCCGCGTAAGGGATCAGGTAGGCGTTCTGCTTCAGACGAAACTCCTCGTTCACCACGCCAAGCCCTCCAGTCACCTCCTCCTCCCCGTAGTCCCGACCCACGCCGATGACCATGTCCCCGTAGTAGGACAGGCTGTTCTCCAGGCTCGCGAGGATCTCATCGAGCTGGGACTGCCACTTCCCAAGCTTGTCCTTGAGTGATTGGCGCGCCTCGTCGATGGCCGACGCTGCACCCTGCTTGCCTGCGAGGTCTGCAGCGAAACGCTCGAAACGCGCCTCCGCGAGCCCCATCAACTGCTGGACGGCCTTGGCCCTTTGTTGATCCGTCACCACGCGCTTGGCCAGAAAGGCGCCCATCCGCAGGAGGGCCCGCAGGGTACGGGCCCGGGCCTCGGCAATCGCCGACTGGGCTCGCTCCATGTCCCGCTGGATCAGCTCCAACCGGGTACGCAATGCCTCATCCCGGGACTGCTCGGCCAGCCCCTGGAGGTCCTTGAGTGCTTGCGCCGCGTCACCGCCTGCATCCCCGGTCAGGGCGGGGAGCACCGACCAGGCCTTTTTGATGGCGTCCAGCCGCTGCGATGAGACGATCACCGGGGCTGTCAGCACAAGACGAAACCCGAGGCTGTCCAGCGTCTTGGCACGACCGGTTGCCGGATTGAAATAGTTGTGCTCCTGGCGTACGGCACTGCCGAGCTGGCCCTCGGGAGTGAAGATGTCGCCACCGCGGCTGACGAATCCCCCCGCCTGACCGTGCGGACGGCCACGACGGTCCAGGTGAAAGGGAGCCAGGGTCATCTCGGCGGCGTTGCCGAGGATGTCGTGCAACCCCAGTGGATTCGGCTTGAGGAGCCCGACAGGGTGCAGCTCCCCTTCAGCTGAGCGAGTACTCTCGAACCACGCATAGAGGGCCAGATCCCCCTCGGGCATGGGAAAGACCGGTGCCAGGAAGTCCGCCTCGTCCACCTTGAGCCCACCCCGGGCGGCGAACTCCCACTCCTCCTCCGTGGGCAGGCGCAGGAAGCCCGGCTCCTGGTCTTCCCGGGGAAGAACGTCCGGCGCCTTAGCGAGCAGCCACTCGGTGTAGCGGCGCCCATAGTCGATCGCGTCAAACCAGCTCACATCGGTGATGGGCAGCCGGCCCGCGATGGACGGCGTGGGGCAACGCTCGGCGGTGAGGGCGGCGTACTGGTCGCGGGTGGTCTCGTACTTGGAGATGTAATAACGGCGGGCCGCGGATGCCGGATCCGTGAACGAACCGGCCAAATGGCTCAGGCGCCGCCCCTCCTTGTAACCGCGCTCCGCGTCCGTCTGGCCAAGCTCCACCGGCCGGTCATCCAAGAGGTTATCGGACGGGATCTCCACGGGACGAAAGACCATGGCGCCACCGCAGGGCAGCGGCAGGAGCAGGTCATCGGCGGCCGGCAGGGGATTGTAGAGCCGCTCCGGCCAGGCGACAGGCCCGGCCTGGTCCGCGGCGACGGCCTGGCCAAGCCCTAGGGCCAGGGCCAAAGGCGCCCAATAATGGAGATTCAGTGCCCTATACATCCCTCAATCCCTCCGCAGGCTCGATGCGCGCCGCCCGCCAGCCCGCCCAGGCGGCGGAGGCCGCGGCACCAACCAGGGTGGCCGTGAGCGCGATGGCCACGTGGCCGGGCAGCAGCCTGCAGATCGACTCACCCGGCTGCAGGTTGGTGGCGAACCAGCCATTGAGGGCGACGGCCACCGGCAGATAGACGCCGAGCGCGGCCAGGGCTCCCAGCACGGCCACCAGTATGGCCTGGGTCACGGGGAAGAGAACCAGGCTCAGGGTCGGAAATCCGATCAACCGTACGATGGAGAGCTCCCGGCGTTTGCGCTCGACGTTCGCCAGCAGATTGGCGGCCAAAGACGCCAGGAAGCCCAGGGTGCCGATGAGCGCGATCAGCCAGAAGACCCGGGTCAGGTTGCGGTCCAATGACTGCATAGCGGCGATCTCGGCCACCTGGGTGCGGACCTCGATCCCCTCTGCAGCCAGGTCCGACTGCAACGCCGCCACCGTATAGATGCTCGTGGCATAGAGTCGAAACCGGGCATAGCTGCGCGGGCCCTCCGGGGGGGGCGAGCCCTCCCAGCCCAATTCCTGAACCGCGACCCCGTCCCGGTAGTCTTCGGTGGCGACCAGCAGGGTCAAGGGGACCAGGGCGGCCTCCTCGGCGAGGACCTCCGGCGCCAGGATCTCGGTGACCTTCAGCTCCCACACGACGCCCTCGTCTCTCCCCTGTCGGTGGCGGTCGATGCGGGCCACCAACCGATCACCCGCCTTGGCACCGAGCTTCGCGGCGGCGGAGGCGGACAATACCAGCTCGGCAACGCCATCCGGCGCCGTCGAGTCGCCGAGCAAGGGGTCGCCCGGTCCAGTCGGGATCATCTGCAGTGCGCGAACATCGCCCCCCGTGGCGGGATTCATGAGCCGGCTCAGGCTCGCGGCGATCCGCCGGGTGTTGGGCACCACGAAGGCCACATCGTCTCGGGCGGCGATCCGGGTGAACCAGGCCTCGTCAAACTGGCGACTGCCCACCGCCAGGACCTCCCGGTTCGCAGGAGACTCCACCAGGCGCCGGGCCAGGGTGTCGACCAGGCCGAACTTGAGCCCGAACAGGACGAGCAGCGGGGCCAGCACCGCCATTAGGGCCAGGACGAAGCATAGGGAGATACGCCGCTCGTGGGCGAAGTCCCGATAGGCCAGACGCAAGATCTCCCGATGGGGGCGCACGGGTCATCAATTCCAAAAGAGTGATCGGGTCAATGCACCATCGCGCTCGATTCGGTGCTCGAGCACCTGCACGCCGGGGGTCTCCTCGGGCCGCCAGTCGTGGCTCGCGAGCACCGCCGTCACCCCTGCTTGGCGTACCAGCTCCATCAGCAGCTCCAGAATGGCCGCGGCCTTGACTGGATCCACCGAGGCGGTCGGCTCGTCCGCCAGCACCACGCTGGGTCGATGGGCCATGGCCCGGGCAATCGCAACCCGCTGGCGCTCTCCGACCGAAAGTCGACCGGGCAGGCGATCCAGGAGATCGAGTATGCCGAGCCGCTCCGCCAGCCGTTCGATGGCCGCGCCAGGGGCGAGCCCCAGGAGACGGCAGGAGAGCGCGATGTTCTCCCGAGCAGACAAGAATGGCAGCAGCCCGCCCGTTTGGAGCACATAGCCGATGCTCGAGGCCCGCAGACGCCCCAGCCCGTCCAGGTCACCCCTCGACCAAAGGCGGAGCAGGTCCGTGGGCGCCTGGTGCTCCGGGCGAAAGCTGAAGGTCTCCGCGCCGTCCGGCTTGAGTGCCAGCGCGAGCAGGTCAAGGAGGGTGCTCTTTCCGCTGCCGCTCGCACCGCGCAGGACCACCACCTCCCCAGGCCGGATCCGCAGCTGCGGCACCCGCAGCTCGAACCCCGCGCCCTTGGCCTCGCGGCGCTTGACCAGCTCACGACACAGATAGACCGCCGGGGAGGACGCCATCTAGGGAAGGGCGTCCAGGGGAATGGTCGTCACCGACTCACCCTTGGAGGCGCGCCCGCTGAGGTCGATCCACCGGTCCGTGTCATCATGGATCCGGCGGTAGAGCCGGATCTTCTCCTCGATGACATCCAGGACCTCCTGCTGCTCCGCGTAGGAGCGCGAGAGCCAACGGGACTCGGTGAGGTTCATCACCTGGCTGGTATAGGGCAGGTCGTCCAGCCATTCGCCCACCAGGCCGACGTCCGCGAGGCGCCGGACCTCCAGGCTGCTGACCTTGTCTGGGTCCCGGGCCAACGCCGCCGCGGCACCGCGCAGCTGGGCAAAGAAGTCCTTGGCGCTCATGGTGGTGCGCTCCCCCGCGGCGAGGATCGCCTCCAGGGTCTCCTGGAGGTTACTCAGCTGATTCTTGGTCACCAGTGCGCGAACCTCCAGCGTCTTTTGGGTTGGCTCCAGCAGGTCCCGGTCACTGACCCAGGCATTGATGAGACGCGGGGCCCGGCTACCGGTCTCGCGGCCGAGATAGGCGAGCTGCATGGCACGCCCGACCAGGGCCGTCTTGCGCTCCAGCTCACTCGTCTGTGGCCCCTGGGGCACCTCGATCAGATGGCCAGAGCGGATACCCTCCAGCTGGTGGACGATCGCGTCCGACAGGGCGTCGACCTGGTGGCCGAAGGCGTCCACCGCCCCCCCCTCGACCGGGAAATAGAGGTCACCTGCGTCGCCCCAACGGGTCAGGGCGCGGTATTGGGCCGCGGCCGTCCGATGGTTCTGACGGCCCTCCGGGGTGAGGAGATGCAGGACTGCGATGGCGATCTTGGCACCCCCTGCGGCCTGATCCTTGTCCTGGGCCAGGAGGCGCAACCGCTCTGCCCCGAGCCGCGTGCGCGCCAAAGGGTCATTGGGCTCTCGCGCCCCCGCGTCGGTGATGAGCACGACGAAGCGGCCCGCGTAGCCGCGCCAATCGATCGACTCGATGGCGTCGTAGACGCCGGCGAAGGCATCCTCGTTGAACCCCCGGCTGGACACCTGGGCCGCCTCGACCCGGTTCACCTTGGAGAAGAAACCGGATGGGTCCCGGCCGTCCTCGAGGGTCGCGGCCACTCGGCTGACGTACTCCAACTCGGGGACCGCCTCCGTGTTGTCCCGGAAGGACACCAGCCCGAAGCTCAGGGCGTCACCGAGGGACGAGTCCTTGAGCCGGTCGTAGATCCGGTGGATCGCAGCGCGTGTCCGGTCGATGTAAGGCCCCATGGAGGAGGTGCTGTCGATGACAAAGACCACCCCGGCACGGTAGTCGGCCCCGACCCGCGTTGACGCGACGGTCGCGGAGGCAGCCCCATGCCCGACGCCCCCGAGGGGCGCACCCTGCTCGAGCAGGTCCTGCTCGCCTGCCTGGAGCGTGACCGCCGCCACCTCGAGGAGGGTGGTGCGCAGTCCGCTCTCCAGAAAGACCTGCTCGTGGCCCAGGATCGGGAGCAGATAGAACTCTCGGTTAGGGTCCACGTAGGTGTCCGGCTCCTTGGCGATCACCGGAAACCCCTCGGGGATGCGACCTTCCCCAATCGTGGCCCGCAGTCGCTCGGTCTCCGGCACCAGACCCTCGGACTCCAAGAGCCCAAGGAGTGCCGCCCGGTCCCGGAAGAACAGGACCGGCTCTCGGTTGGTGTTGCGGGTGAAGGCCAGGGTCAGGGTCTGGCGCCAATCGATGGCCTGCTCCGCCGGAAGCCAACCGGCAGCCGCATCCTGGACCGCGGTGCCCAGCTCCAGCCATTCCGATCCCCGAATGTCACGCCGATCATAGACGTAATAGACGCTGAGCGGCGGCAGCTCGGCCCCCCGCGCGGCATCCGCCAGGGGTGAGTCCCGTAGCCCGGCACCCGGGCGCGTCAGCACCCTTTGGTAGAGGCTGGTCTTGCCAGGCATGGTCAGGGCCTGGCGTTCCGCGGCCGCTGTGTCCAGGACGATCAGCCAAAGTAGGATCGGCAGCCAGGCCGAGATCGACAGGGTCCGTCCGCCGGGAAGCCAGCGTCGCATCAGGGAACCTCCCCAGCCGCGTCGAGGGCCTGGATCCGGGACTCGGCCTCGGGCACGCCCGCCTCGCCGGCCCGCCGGTACCACTCCCGGGCCTTGGCCTCGTTGGGCCTGGAGAAGGGCGAGCGATCCTTGGACCAATGCAGCGGATCGTACATCTCGCCCAGCGTGAAGGCGGCCGGACCGTGTCCTCCATTGGCAAGCTCCCGCATCAGGGCGAAGGCCTGATCCAGACGCCCCGCCCCTCTGAGCCCCTGGGCCAGGGCCCACGCGTCCGCCGTCGGGAGCGTCCTACCCGCTTCCACCGCCTGCCGGGCGAGGGCGAAGGCCTCCTCCAGTCGCCCCGCCTGGACCAGTTGGCCGAGGGAGGGGGGCGGCTCGATCCGACCAGGCTCGACAGGATGATCAGTCCCGGTCTTCGGCGTCGTACTGACCTGTGTCGGCTCGACGACTGGCAGCGGCCGCAGGATCCAATAGAGCCCGCCGGCGAGGGCCGCCACCAAGGCGAGAGCGATCGGCAGCAGGACGCGTCGACCTCCCGCGCGGCCCCCGCCCTTGCCCTCGGCGGCATCGTCCGCTCGGCTCGGGGCCCCGCCCCCCGCCGGCCAGCGTCTCAAGACCTCCTCCATGGAGTCAGGACGCCGGGCGGGATCGGGCTGCAGCATCGCCACGAGCCAGTCCCTCAGGCTCGCCGGGACCCCGCTGAGGTCTGGCACGCCCTGGCGGCTGCGAAGCGCGGCCTCGACGGTCTCGCCCATGTCAAGGGGATGCCCTTGGGCTGCGGCGGCGAGGATGAGCCCCAGGCTGTAGATGTCCGAGCGGGCGTCCACGGCACCCCCGTAGAGCCCCAGCTGCTCCGGTGAGGCATACCGGTATTTGCCGGCGAAAGAGGAGCCGACGATGGTCTCCTGGGTCGGATCAGTGAGCTTGCAGATGCCGAAATCGATGAGCTTGGCGCTCCCGATCCCGTCTCCTGGCAGGATCACGTTGTCCGGGGAGATGTCCCGATGCACCGCCCCCTTGCGGTGGGCCTCGGCGAGGCCGGCGGCGAGCCGGTCCCGCAGCACCAGTACCTCTTCGGGGCCGAGGGGTCCGCGCCGCAGACGATCCGCGAGCGAAGGCCCCTCGACGTACTCCATCACCAGGTAATCCCGCCCCTGACCGTCGCGCACGAAGCCGTCGTAGCTGACCACCGCCTCGTGGCGCACCCCCCGCAGCACCCGCGCCTCGCGGTAGAACAAATCCATGACCTGACGCTCCTGGGCCATGGCCGGGCGGATCACCTTGATGGCGTGTTCGGTGCCGAGCCCCGCATGCCGGGCGAGATAGACCTCTCCCATGCCGCCGCCCCCCAGCAGCCGCTCCACCCGGTAGGTGTTGACCAGGAGGGTTCCCGGCGCAATCCCGTGGGACGGGACCGGCTCGGGACGCAGGACAGTGTCGGCCGCTCCGTCGAAGTCTGCCGAGGTCGCGACCCGCTCGCTGTCCAGGCTCATTTGGATGGGCTCCACCACTGGGCTCGCTTGGTGCCGACCGACGTCTCGCCGGATGGGCATCACGGTCCCCAGTGTAATCGACCGGCACGCAAAGAGATGCCGGATGGTTCCGAGGGGCGAGTCGGCGCATCGCGACTCTTCCCGTCCGAGCCGTTGTCGGGCCCCTTGTCGGCCCCCTGGCTCTAAGCCGATCATCCCCGAATCCAACTGGAGTTCCATAGGAATCCAACCGAAGCCCAAGTGTCCGACGACCAGGATTACCGGATCGAGCTGCGCATCGGCCGGGAGCGGGTTCGGCTGTCCGCCCAAATCCCGGCGGCGCCAATGTCCCTGCTCGAGCTCTTGCCCATCGCCAGGTCCCTGGCCGATCTGACCACCCAGATAGCCGGCCGGGAGGCCCAGACCCTGGGGCGGACGGTGCGCTGCGGTCCAGGCTGCGGGGCCTGTTGCCGTCAACTGGTCCCCATCGCGCCCGTTGAGGCCCTGGCCCTGCGCCGGACGATCGAGGGGCTTGAGCCAGATCACCGCGCTCGGGTCCTCGCGCGCTTCTCCGAGGCGCAAGAGCGCCTTGCCCAGACGGGGCTCGGGCCCCGGTTGGGGGCGACACTCGCGCAAGAGGGCGAAGCGGCGGGCTCAAGGCGAACCCTGGGGCTGGCGTATTTCGCGCTATCACTCCCTTGTCCCTTCCTCGAAGAGGAATCCTGCAGCATCCACCCGGACCGGCCACTGGCCTGCCGGGAGTATCTGGTGTCGTCGGACCCGGCGCACTGCGCCCGCCCAGACGCCGATTCGGTGGCGGTCCTGGAGATGCCCCGCCGACTATCCGTGCTGCTCTCCCGACTCTCCGAATCCGAGATACCGGGCCTGCGCCCCTGGGTGCCGCTGACCCTGGCGCTGGACGAGACACTCTTCGATGCAGGCGCGGTCGGCGCCGCCATCGGTCCCGGACCCGCCCTCTTCGAGCACTTGATCACACTCCTCGACAGCGGTCCCCTGCCAGCGGCCGGTGGCCCATCGCAAGTGAGTCCCTGACCTTCGCTATACTGGACTCGTTCCCAGGAGACGACGGCCCAGCGAGACAGTCCTGCTGGACCCTCCGTGGCCGAGAGGTTTGCGTATGCTAAGGGCGGTGCTCGTGGACTCCAGCAATTCGCCTCGCGGATGGAGCGCGCTTTGCGATTGCACCGCGAAGGCGAGCGGAACCTAGGCGTGGGGATCTCGCTGTGTCTGGAGGTCTCGCGATACCGGGGGCTACCACCCGCTCAGCCCCTGAGTCGATCGATCGAGGGCGGCGTCTGCACCCTGGGTCGCAACGCGGACAATGACCTGGCCCTTGAGGATCCGGAGCGTCTCGTCTCAGGGCGCCACGCCCGCATCGAGGTCCGGGATCAAGGCGTCTGGATCATCGATCACAGCACCAACGGCACCTTCCTCAATCAGTCTTCGGATCGTCTGCCGTCGGACCAGTCCGTCGAGCTACACGATGGCGATACCCTCTCCATCGGGCCCTACGAGATAGCCGTCTCTGTCGATGGGATACCGCGCGTGGCAGACCCCTTCGCCGAAATGCAAGATGCCTTGCCAGGGATGCAGGGTCCAGGTCCGGCACCGGACATCATGGAGCTGCTCGGTGGTCACGATGGCGAGCCATCGGGGTCGGATCGCGCCCCGATCCCGGACCCCTTCTCCTACGCGCAACCCTTGGACTCCCTCCTCACCGGCCCGGCACCCCAGGACGAGGGCCCAAGGGCGGCGGAGCCCCGCCAAACGCCCGTGGAGCACGTCTTCTTCCGCCCGCCGGAGTCTCAGCCAATCCCTGAAGGGTACGACCTACTGAGCGATGCCCTGGTAACGCCTACCGCCGAGGGTCCAGGACCCGAGCCCCCACCGTCATCAGAGGCCGAGCCACCTGGGCCATCTGAGCTCCAAGCGAAGACTGCTCCCCCGTCGGACTGGGACCTGGAGCCATCGCTCGACCTGGACCAAAGGCCAGCGGGACCTGGACATCTCGAGCCCCCGGCCCCGGCTCCAGCCGACCTGGAGGCCCAGTCCCCGGAAGGCCCGCTGTCTCCATCGCAGTGGATGGCCGAGCCCCCGGCGCCGGCCGCCGAAGCAACAGGCGGAGTCAAACAACCCGAGGACAACTCTCCCGCTCGGTCCACACCGGAGGCCTTATCGCAGCCCGGTGGGGGACCGGGGTCTGACGACCTCCTCACGGCGTTCATGAGGGGACTTGGCACCGGAGACCCCTCCCAGGTGAGCGATCCCGCCGCATTGCTGCGCGATGCGGGCGCCCTCCTCCGGGCGCTGACCACGGGTCTCACCACCACCATGATCGCCCGCGCCAAGTTCAAGAGTGAGCTGCGCCTGGGGGTCACCACCATCCGCCGGACGGAGAACAATCCGTTCAAGTTCTGCGTGAGCCCCGAGGAGGCCTTGGACCGGCTACTGCTACGTCCAAACCCCGCTTATCTGCCGCCGTTGGACGCGGCACGCGAGGCCTTTGAGGACATTCAGGCCCACGAGATGGCGATGGTCGCTGGGCTCCGTGGGGCCCTGCGTGCACTCCTGGCCCGCTTTGAGCCCGGTGCACTGGAGGCGCGGTTGGAGGGGGCGTCGGGCCTCGACAGGCTGTTGCCCATGACGAGAAAGTCGCGTTACTGGGACCTGTTCACGGAGACCTATGGGCAGGTCGCCGCAGACGCGGCGGAGGACTTCATGCAGCTGTTCGGCGAGGCGTTCACCCGCGCCTACGAGGACCAGATCTTGCGCCTGGCCCGGGCCCGCGGGCGGCAGCCGCTCTGAATCAGATGCTGATCAAATTCCATCCTGCCATTTGATCCCCGCGCGCTTCGAGAGACGCAACTCTGGAAGCGTTGCATTTTGGGGCGCTTAGGATACGTGAAAATCCCGGGCCATCCTTATCTACAGATCCTGCGCGGAGGGACCATGGGGACTCAGGAGTCGAATCGATGGAGACGGGCAGTCTCCTGTATGCTGGTCGCGGTAGCCCTGGCGAGCTGCGCCGGCAAGCCCCCGAAGGAAGAGGAGAAGCCGCCCCCCGTGCTGCGGGTGAGCCTGGCCGCCGAAACGGACGCCAACCGTGGTCCGGGCGGCCGGGCCCTGCCGATCGTGGTGCGGCTCTATGAGCTCAAGGCCCAAGGGGCCTTCAGCGGGGCGGACTTCTTCAGCCTGTACGACCGAGAGGCCGAGACCCTGGGCGGAGAGCTGATCGCCCGGGAAGAGCTGACCCTGGCACCAGGCCAGACCCGGCAGATCCAGAAGAACCTGGACCCCCAAACCCACTACCTGGGTATCCTCGGCGCCTTCAGAGACATCGACCGCGCCGCCTGGCGCTCCTTGGTGCCGGTCGCCGAGGGCAGGGACATCGATGTCGAGGTCGCGGTAGGGCCCAACGCCATCCGCGGCCTGGCGCGCTGAGGACGGGCCCATGTCCTGGGACAACCGAGTTTTGTGGTCGGAAGGGCTCTTTCTCCAGCCCCATCACTTCCAGCAGCACGACCGATGGATCGAGGGTCGGGGCCAGGCACTTGCCGGGGTCGGCACCCCCTACCCCTGGGGGCTGCGGCGACTGACGATCGACCAAGACCTGCTGCGGCTGGGCAAGCTGGCCATCACGGACTGCGCCGGTATCCTGCCCGATAGCACCCCCTTCGACGCCCCCGCCCGCGACCCCCTGCCGGCACCGCTGGAGCTGGGCGACGACGACGCTGGGCAGCGGCTCTTTCTCGCCTTACCCCTCGGTCGCCCCGGGGCGACCGAGAGCGGGGGGGCCGACTCGCGGGAGACCATGCTGCGCTATCGGGCCGCGGAGCTCACGGTGCGGGACAACACCCAGGGTGCCGGGACCGAGACCCTGATGGAGGTCGGTCGCCTGGATCTGCGCCTGCTTCGAGAGCGCGATGCCCGGGACGGGTTCGCCTGCCTCGGGCTGTTGCGGATCCTCGAGTACCGCGCCGACCGCCAGGCGGTCCTCGACCCCGACTATATCCCGGCCTGTGTCGACTATCGCGCAGCGACGCGGCTCGGCGCCTTCACGGACGAGCTGCAGGGCCTGCTCCATCGACAAGGCGAGGCCAGGGCCGGCCGCGTCCGGGGGGTGGGCCGCGGGGGTGTCTCCGACTGGGCCGACTTCCTCCTGCTGCAGCTGATCAATCGCGCCGAGCCGCTGGCGATCCACCTGGGACGGATCCAGGGATTGCACCCGGAGGCCCTGTACCGACACCTGCTGGTGCTCGCGGGGGAGCTCGCCACCTTTGCGAGCGACGCCAAGCGCCCGCCGGAGCTCTCCCCCTATCGGCACGACGACCTGGAGACGAGCTTTACCCCCCTGATCGAGCGGCTGCGCGAGTATCTCAGCCGGGAGGTGGTGGAGCGGGCCATCCCCATCCCGATCCAGGAGCGCAAGTTCGGCTTTCGTGTGGCACTGGTTTCCGACCCGTCCCTGCTGGCCAGCGCCCGATTCGTCCTTGCCGGTCAGGCCCAGGTGGACTCCCAAACCCTGCGCAACCGTTTCCCCACCCAGATCAAGATCGGGCCCCTGGAAAAGATCCAGGAGCTGGTGAAGCTGGCACTGCCCGGGATCGCGCTGCGGCCAATGCCCACCGCGCCGTTGGAGATCCCCTACCACGCCGGATTCGACTATTTCGAGCTGGACCGCGGAAGCGACTTCTGGAGGCAGCTCGCCGGTGGAGGCGGCTTCGGCCTGCACATCGGCGGTGAGTTTCCGGGCCTTCAACTGGAGCTTTGGGCGATCCGGGAGTAGACCTTGACCGACGACGATCCGTTCCAGGGCCCTCTCGACGGGGCGCCGACCGTGGTGCGGCCCATGCCAGGGGGCCGGCGACCCGCCGGTACCCCTGCGCGTCCAACGTCCCCTGCTGCGCCAGGCGCCGGTGCAGTCTGGGCCGGACCCTTGCCCGGCGCCACCGGCGACAATCCCCTGGTCGCCTGTGCCACGGACCTGCTCACCATCGCCGGGCAACTGCGCGGCTCCACCTACCACCCGGACCCCGAGGGACTGCGGGAGCAGCTGACCCGCCAGATGCGCGAGTTCGAGCAGTGCGCCCGCGCCAAGGGACTCACGGACCCGGTGGTGCTACCCGCCCGCTACGTGCTCTGCGCCCTGGTGGACGAGTCGGTCCTGGACACCCCCTGGGGCAGCCAGAGCGTCTGGGCCAAGCGGGGTCTCCTGATCAGCTTCCACAACGAGGCCTGGGGAGGCGAGAAGTTCTACGATGCGCTCGATCGGCTGATGGCCTACCCGAGCGGGAACCTCCACCTCCTGGAGCTCATGTACCTCTGTCTCGCCCTCGGCTTCGAGGGACGCTATCGGGTACGCGAAGGGGGCCGCGACCAGCTGGAGCGGGTGCGCGAGCAGCTCTTTCAGACCATCCGCACCCAACGAGGCGAGCCGGAACGGGAGCTCTCCCCCCACTGGAGGGGCATGGCCCCCCAGCGCGACCCCCTCATCCATCAGCTCCCACTGTGGGTCTTCGGCGGGCTCGCCGGGGTGCTCCTGCTGGGGCTCTTCACGGCCTTCACCTTTGCCCTCAGCCGGGATTCGGACCCGGTGTTCCTATCACTGAGCGCCCTGGACAAGCGGCTCCCGCCCTTGCCCGAGCGCCAGGTTGCCCCCTTCCCCAGACCCGAGCCCCTGCAGGAGACGCCGAAGGCACCCGTGGTCGACCTCCGCACCCTGCTCGCCGGTGACATTGCGGCCGACCGGGTGGAAGTCATCGACAGGCCCGAGGGCCAGACCGTCATCATCCGCGGCGACGGACTCTTCGCCTCGGCCCGTGCCACCCTCCAGCCCGCCTTCGTTCCCGTGGTGGAGCGTATCGGCGCGGCCCTTGGGCAGCTGCCCGGTCCTGTGCTGGTGACCGGGCACTCGGACAGCGCGCCCATCAAGAGCCTCAAATTTCCCTCCAACTGGCACCTCTCCAAGGCCAGGGCCGAGAGCGTCATGGCGATGCTCGCGCAGCTCACCGGCGACCCCGGGCGCTTCTCCGCCGAAGGCCGGGCCGACACCGAGCCGCGGGTCCCCGAGAATCCCAGGGACGCCCGCAACCGCAGGGTTGAGATCACCCTGGCGGCACCGCCTCTCCGCAACCCCTCCCTTGGGGGGGGCCAGACTCCATGAAGCGGCTCCTCGGATTCCTCGGTGCCCGCTGGTTCCTGACCCTGCTCGGAACCGCTGCCCTTGCGGCCCTGGTCTGGTTCCTTGGCCCGCTGTTCGGCTTCGCCGGCCGGGAGCCGCTAGCCCCCGAGTCCGCCCGTTGGTGGACCATCGGCAGCCTGTTCGCCCTCTGGGCCCTGGTCCAGATCGTATCGGCAGTGACCGCGCGGCTGCGCAATCGCCGCCTCATGGCTCAGCTGGCCGCCGGCCCCGAGCCCGCGCCCGATCCCGCGCGCCTCGCCTCCGAGGAGGAGCTGCAGACCCTAAGGGAGCGCTTCGACCAGGCCCTGCAGGTGCTCAGGGGCAGCGAGGGCCGGCGCCGCCTCGGAGGCCACTGGGTCTACCAGCTCCCCTGGTACCTGATCATCGGCCCGCCCGGATGCGGCAAGACCACGGCCCTGGTCAATTCCGGGCTGCGCTTTCCCTTGGCCGAGCAGCTCGGTCAGGATGCCATCCACGGCATCGGTGGCACCCGAAACTGCGACTGGTGGTTCACCGATGAGGCGGTGATCCTGGATACCGCCGGGCGCTACACGACCCAGGACAGCTACGCGGAGGTGGACAGTGCCGCCTGGGGCGGCTTCCTGGGCCTGCTCAAGAAGCACCGCCCACGCCGTCCCATCAATGGCGTCCTCGTGGCGATCAGCCTGTCGGACCTGCTGCAGCAGTCCCAGGGGGAGCGGGAGGCCCATGCCCGCGCCATCAGGGCCCGGGTGCAAGAGCTCTATGGCACCTTCAGCATCAGGGTCCCCATCTATGTCCTCTTCATGAAGGCGGACCTGTTGGCCGGCTTCTCGGAGCTCTTCGCTGACCTGGGTCAGGAGGGTCGGGCGCAGGTCTGGGGCATGACCTTCCCCTTCGATGACGGCAAGGGGACCGAGCCCTCGCTAGGCGCCTTTGCGACCGAGCACCGAGCCCTGGTGGATCGGCTGGATCAGCGACTGCTCGGGCGCATGCAGCAGGAGCGAGACCCCTCGAAGCGCGCCCTTATCTTCAGCTTCCCGCGCCAGTTCGCCGGTCTGGGGGAGACCCTGAGCCAGTTCCTGGACCTGACCTTCGCACCCAGCCGTTACGAGGCGCGGCCGCTCGTGCGCGGTGTCTATTTCACCAGCGGCACCCAGACCGGGACACCGATCGACCGGGTGCTCTCCGCCATCGCCGCAAATTTCGGGCTGGGCCGTCAGGGGCCCAGTCCCTTCACGGGCACGGCCAAGAGCTTCTTCGTCAACCGGCTCTTCAAGGACCTGATCTTTCCGGAGGCGGCCCTCGCCGGGCTCGACCCGAGACTGGAGCGCCGCCGGCTCTGGATACGCCGGGGCGCCTACGCGGGTGTCGCAGGCATCGCCCTGCTGGCCGCGGTCGCCTGGACCACGAGCTATACCCGCAATCGGGCGTACGTGACCGAGGTTGCGGGCTCGGTCTCCGCCATTGAGGGCCAGATCGAGGCCTTGGCGCCCAGTGACCGGAACCCACTCGGTATCCTGCCCCTCCTGGATGCCGCCCGCGCCATCCCCGGCGGCTATGGGGAGCGGGATGCGCACGCCCCCTGGTCCATGGGGTTGGGCCTCTACCAGGGGGACAAGCTCGGCTCCCAGGCCAGCCGCTCCTATCGCCGCCTACTGCACAAGACCCTGCTCCCGCGGGTCATGCTGCGGCTCGAGGATCAGATCCGAGGGGGCGCTGCGGACCCGGATCTCCTGTACGAGACCCTGGGCGTGTACCTCATGCTGGACGACCCCGCGCGCTACGACCCCGCGGTCGTCCAACGCTGGGTCACCCGCGATTGGGAGCGCAATCTCTCCCGGGGGACCACCAAGGAGCAGCAGGAGGCACTGCGCGGCCACCTTACCGCCCTTCTGGAGACGCCCCCGACCCCGCTTCCCCTCGAGCTGGATGGCCGCCTGATCCAGGAGGCCCGGGACATCCTGAACAACGCGCCCTTGGCCACTCGAATCTACGAAAGGCTCAAGCGGGACGGCGTCGGCCCCGACATCCCGGACTTCACCATCGCCCAGGCGGCAGGCGATCTATCGCGCCTGGTCCTGACCCGCCCAAGTGGCAAGCCCCTGACCCAGGGGATCCCAGCCCTCTACACCTACGCCGGCTATCACAGGGGATTCGACGCCGCGACCGGCCGGCTCCTGGACGCGGCGGCCGAGGAGGCCTGGGTCCTGGGGCCGAAGGCCTCGGTCGCCCCCGGAACACCCGAGGCCGCGCGCCTGATCGAGGAGGTGCGCGAGCGTTACTTCAGGGACTACGTGGAGCAGTGGGAGGGCCTCCTGAACGACATTGCCCTGGTGCCTGCCCGGGACATCCAGCACGCGGCCGAGATCGCACGCATCCTGGCAGATCCTAAGGCGTCCCCCATGCGCCGGCTGCTGTCGGCCGCCGCGGATGAGACCGAGCTGGACCGCCCCCCGCAACCGACTGCAGATGGGGATGCGGCCGGCCGTGCGGCCCTTGGAGCGCTCGGCAAGGCAGGTGGGACCATCGGCGGCCTGACCCGGCGGGTCGAGCGTTTCTTCGGTGAGGCGCCCACCACCGCCGAAGACACCGGCGAGCCCCCCGAGGCCGCCGTGAGCCGACGCTTCGCCTGGTTGCGGGATCTGGTGCGGGGCGACGAGGGGCAATCCCCCCCCATCGAGGCCGTCCAGCAGCAGCTCACCCAGCTTCAGCAGTACCTGAGCGCCATCGCGGCCGCTGAGGCCACCGGCCGCAGCACCCTGGCAGCCGGAGAGGGAAAGGAGATCCAAGAGGCGAAACAGGCCGCCGCCCGGTTACCCCAGCCCGTAGGGGGGCTCATGGACGCCCTGGCCCAGGACAGCGCAACCCTGATCGCCGGGGGCGCAAGGGCGAGGGTCAACAACCTCTGGACCTCCCAGGTCCTTCCCTTCTGCCGTGAGGCGATCAGCGGCCGCTACCCTCTGGAGCGAGGCAGCCGTCGGGAGGCCACTCTCCAGGATTTCGGCCGTCTGTTCGGCCCCGGCGGGCTCCTGGACACCTTCTTCTCCGAGAACCTGAGCAAGATCGCCGACACCTCCCGTCGCACCTGGCGCTGGGCGGGGGGCGGAATCGGCATCCCCAACGCGGTGCTGGCCCAGTTCCAGCGCGCGGCGACCATCCGCGAGGCGTTCTTCGCGGGGGGCGGAAAGCTCCCCGGAGTCACCTTCGCGCTCACACCCACCCGCATGGACTCCAGCGTCAGCCAGCTCATCCTGGATATCGGCGGCCAGATACTTGATTATCGCCATGGACCACCGCGGGCCCAGACGTTCCAGTGGCCCTCTCCCGATGCAATCGGCCGCGCGCGCGTCGTATTCGTGGGGGTGGACGGCCGTGAGTCCAGCTTCACCGAGGACGGGCCCTGGGCCTGGTTCCGAGCCCTGGACCGGGCCCGCATCCAGGCCACCCGACAGGAGGAGCTGTTCCGCGTCCGCTTCTCGTCGGGCGGCATGTCGGCAGACTTGGACCTGCGCGCGGCCAGTGTCCGCAACCCCTTCGAGCTCCAGGAGCTGCGGGGCTTCCACTGCCCCGAGCGACTATGAGGTCAGCCCCATGACCCACTCCGATCCCGGCCCGGCGCATTCCCCCGGATCCGAGCCCGCGACCGCCGGCTTCTATGGCAAGCTGCCCAGCCTGGGGGACTTCATCACCCGCCGCCTGCCCGCCCAGTTCGTCCAGACCTGGGACCTGTGGTTGCGCGAATCCTTGGCCGCCAGCCAGTCCCAGCTCGCCTCGAGCTGGCTGGACCACTACCTCACCAGTCCCTTGTGGCGCTTCGCCCTGAGCGCGGGCACCGCTGGCCAAACCGGATGGATCGGGGTGCTGATGCCGAGCGTCGACCGGGTCAACCGCTACTTTCCCTTGACGCTCGCCGCCCCGCTGGCGCCCGGAGCCAATCCCTTTCGCTCCCTGTGCGCCTTCGATTGGCTCGATCGGGCGGAGTCCATCGCGCTCTCCGGCCTCGCCGATGGATTCGACCTGGATACCTTCGATGCCGAGATCCTGGCCCTCGGGGCACCGGCATCGACGGGCGAGCCCCAGGACGCTCGGGTGGCGGATGCCGACGATCGTCGGGGCACTCCGGACGCCTGGCGACTGGAGGTCTCCTCACCGCCCGGACTGATGGACGCCTGTCCCACGCTCCTCGCGGAAGCCCTGAATGAGCTCTTTTTCGCCTACAGCCTCTGGTGGACCTCGGGTTCTGAGCGGGTCGCCCCTTCCCTCCTGGTCTGTCAGGGCCTGCCGGCCCCGGAGGGGTTTGCCGCCCTGCTCGGTGGGGACTGGACGGGTCAAGGCTGGCTGCGGCTCGGCCCCGACGGATGAAGACGCCACTCGTGGCCTCGCCCCCACGCTGGACCTCCGGGGCGGCGACGGACAAGGGCCGGGTACGCGCCACCAATCAGGACGCCTATCTGGACCGACCGGATCTCGGGATCTGGGCGGTCGCGGACGGTATGGGTGGCCACAGCGATGGGGCCTACGCGAGCCGGTCCATCGTGGAGGGGCTCGCCCTGGTGCCCCGGCCGCGGCGCCTCGGCACCTCGGCGCGCGCGATCCGCGGGGTGCTCGAGCGCGTGAACCGGCGGCTCCTTGATCAGGCGGCGGCCCGATCGGACGGCGATCTCATCGGCAGCACCGCGGTCGTCCTGCTCGCACTCGGACACCACTGTGCCGTCCTCTGGGTCGGGGACAGTCGAGCCTACCGTCTGCGCGACGGTGACCTGACCCGGATCACCGTCGACCACAGCCAGGTCCAGGCCCTGATCGACGTTGGCGTGCTGCCGAGCGAGGGGGCGGACGACCACCCGCTCTCCAACGTGCTGCTGCGCGCGGTGGGCAGCGAGGACACCCTCAAGGTAGACGGGCAAATCGAGCGACTGGCCGCCGGAGACCGCTATCTGCTGTGCAGCGATGGGCTCTATCGCGAGCTCGATCCAGGGACCTTGACCGCACTCCTGGGCTCGGCCCCGCCAAGTGAGGTGGTCCAGGCCCTGGTCCGTCACGCCTGCGAGCAAGGAGGCAGGGACAACGTGACCGCGTTGGTCGTCGACTTCTCTTGGCCCCCGGCGCCGTCGGTCCCTCTCTAGAATCCCTCCAACCCGCGGAGTGGGTCTGCAGTCAACCGCGCTCGACGAAGAAGCCGAGCCCCTCCCAGGGATGCCCCGTCCAATGGATCCCTCGGTCATCTCGATCGGCTTCGGACTGACCCGCACGGGGACAGACACCCGCGACGGCCACGAGGCGCTCACCGGCGAACACCAGGGGCACATAGGGCCGCAGCCAGGAGGGGATGGCGGCCTCCTGGAACAGCTTCTTCAGCGGCCGACGATGGTCCAGCGGGCCCGGCCGGCACCAGAGTCCCTCGACCCCGAAACGGACCTGTAGCGACCGAGTGCCGTCCTCGGCCGCCGACCCATCGGTTGGGGGGCCCGATGGGTTGCGGGTCAGGGTCCCCAAGGACGCGGGCAAGACCAGGACGTCGCCATCCCAGCTCAGGGCCCCATTGATCGGCCGAAGCGGCAGTGGCTTCAGGGCGAGGAGATCTCCGCGATAGCGACGGATCTCGCAGCCGGTCCAGGCCACCAGCGGGTTTGCATCCCGTCGGGCGGGAAGGACCTCGGTGAGGATGCGCCTTAGGTGCGCGGTATCGGGCAGGGGCATGCCCCGGCGCCTCAGCCATAGACGCAGCGCCGCTCGGGACAGGGCAGGGTCCAGTCGCGACAGTGCGGGGATCGACAGGGCACCCGGACGGGCTCCCCACAGTGTGGTAAGCGCACCGGCCGCCTGCGCCTCGATCAGGTCCGCCGCCTCGGCACTATGGGCAGCGCTGCGGGCCAGGGTTGCGGAGGCGCGCGGCCAGCGCTCGCGCAGCACGGGCAGCACCCTGTGACGTAGAAAGTTGCGGTCGAAGGCGATCGAGGCGTTGCTGGGGTCCTCGACCCAGGTGAGCCCCTGCTCCCGGGCGTAGGCCACCAGGGCGGCCCGCGGAATCTCCAGAAGCGGCCTCACGAGCCTCCCGAGACCAAGGGCCGAGACCGGACGCATGGCCGCCAGACCGTCGATCCCGCTGCCCCGCAGCAGCGCCAGGAGCAGGGTCTCTGCCTGGTCGTCCTGGTGCTGGGCGGTGAGGACTAGCTCGCCCGGGTTGAGCAAGGCCGCGAGCGCGGCATAGCGGGCCTCTCGGGCAACGGCCTCCAGACTCTCCCCCGGGGCCCGGCGGATCGAGAGCCGGCGGACGGTCAGGGGGACACCCAGTGCCTTGCAGACACCTTTGCAGTGCTCGGCCCAGTGGGGCGAGTCGGGATGCAGTCCATGGTCCAGGTGCACGGCTTCGAGGGGCCCGGGTAGGCGCCGAGCCACGGCGGCGGCCGCGCTGAGCAGGCAGGTGGAGTCGAGCCCCCCGCTGAAGGCCACCCGGACGCGAGTCGCCCCGGGGAAGGGTGCCAGGGCCCGGGTCAGGTGCCCTGGATGAAAGGGCGCATGGCCCGGGCGACCGTCGTGCCCCGGCGCATCCCAGGGCGGGGACTTGGTCTCATGCCTGGCCGGGGACGCGCGGAGGCACTACTCCTTGAATCTGCCGTACCCCCTCAACCGTGCGTGGCGCTCCGCCACCAGGGTGTCAAGATCCATTGATTGAAGGACGTCCAACTGCTCAAGCAGGGCGGCCTTGACGGCGGCCCCGGTCGCGTCCGGATCCCGGTGGGCGCCCCCCAGCGGCTCGGGGATGACGATATCCACCAGTCCCTGGTCCTTGAGCTTGTCCGAGGTGATGGCCATGGCCTCGGCCGCCAGCTGCGCCTTGTCCGCGCTCTTCCACAGGATCGAGGCGCAGCCCTCCGGGGAGATGACCGAGTAGGTGCTGTACTGCAGCATCAGGGTCCGGTCTCCAACCCCGATGGCCAGGGCGCCTCCGGAGCCCCCCTCCCCCACCACGGTGCACAGGATCGGGGTCCTCAGGCGCGCCATGACCCGCAGGTTGCGGGCGATCGCCTCGCTCTGGCCCCGCTCTTCCGCACCCACGCCCGGGTAGGCCCCGGGGGTGTCGATGAAGGTCACGATCGGCAGCCGAAAGCGCTCGGCCAGCTCCATCAGACGCAGGGCCTTGCGGTAGCCCTCCGGGCGCGGCATGCCGAAGTTGCGGTGGATCTTCTCCTTGGTGTCCCGCCCCTTCTGATGGCCAATGATCATCAGGGGCCGCCCGTCGATGCGTGCCAGCCCGCCCACGATGGCGGGGTCGTCGGCATAGGCCCGATCGCCATGCAGCTCGTGGAACTCCTCGCAGATGCGGCGGGTATAGTCCAAGAGATAGGGGCGCTGGGGATGCCTGGAGAGCTGGGAGATCTGCCAGGGGTTGAGTCCGGAGAAGATGGACTCGGTCAGCGCCAGGCTCTTCTTCTGGAGCCGATCGACCTCCTCCTGGATATTGATCTTGGCATCATGGCCCACCAGGCGCAGCTCGTCGATCTTGGCCTCGAGCTCCGCGATGGGTTGTTCGAAATCGAGAAAGTTCAGGTCCATGGGCCCTGCATCATAATCGAAAGAAGGGAGCCCCCGATAGGCTGACCCACGGGCTTGCCGCGCGGCCAAGTCCGGCGAAAATGGGTCACCTTCATCAACGAGGATGTCTCGCCATGCGCCATGACTGCCGAACTGGAACCGGTGCCCTACTCGGCCTGCTCCCTGCCCTCCTCCTCGGCCTCCTGCTGGCACCCGGGTCGGCCCAGGCCTTCAAGTGTCTGCCGATCTATGGCAATTGGTGTGGACCCGGCCATCCCTCGACCGCGGCGCTGCCGCCCGTCGACGCCTACGATGCCGCTTGCATGCGTCACGACCTGTGCGGCATCTCCGCCCCCGAGACCCTATGCGATCGGGCCTTCGTGGGCGAACTCCATCAGCTCGCCGCCCAGACCGGCTACCTGCCCCGTCCCCTCCAGTGGGCCGAGTATGTGATACGGCTCAGGTCTGGTGGCGGCTGGGGCGGCATGCCGATGCCAACGCCTTGGGATGGCATGGGCCTCCTGTCGAGCATCCTGTCGCCGTGCTGGTGAGCCGGTGACCGTTCGAATCGATCGGTCCCAGCTTCGCAAAGGTGAGCTCGTGCGCTGGCATACCAGA
>Ga0316578_10000033_pt1 | contig 28194 bp, 26 predicted proteins | sample J0NA_2_FD_203076 | JGI IMG/M metagenome (GOLD analysis project Ga0316578, IMG submission 203076) | Rhizosphere microbial communities from salt marsh grasses in Alabama, United States - J0-2_160517rDrC | ecosystem: Host-associated > Plants > Roots > Rhizosphere | place: USA: Alabama | collected... | reverse complement strand
TTAATATAATTGTCCGAGCGTCCGACAAGCTTATTTTCAATAATCATCAAAGCACCGGCATCAATTGCTACCTTTAATGCGTGTTTAATGCCGTGCCCTAGATCATTTTCTAATTTCTCGGCAACTAATGATCGTAATTTTTCGGTAAATGCATTTGTCTCAAAATATTGTAAGGACAATTCATTTGCATGAGAATGGTCTTGATAAAAATCAGGGGGTGGATACTGAGAAACAATTTGGCGGGCTCGTTGACGAATACGAGTATAAATAATTTCCATTTGGTTCCATTTTTTAAAAATTTATTCTATTTAGACCTCAAACTTGACCTTTTAAAAAATTAAACCTCAATTAGATTCAGATAGTTATGGACACTAACTAGGGGTCAAAGAAAAAAGTTTGCCACAAACCTTCCATTTGCCGTCTTCTTTAATCACATGAATGATCTCATCGATTTTATGAGTTGAGCCGATGTTAAAAATTTTGGCAACAACCGGGTAAACAGAATTTATTGCAACTCTTATTTTACCGGTTATTCGGATGGCAGCTTCGGTATCATTTTTTGAAATGGTTTCGGTTTGTATATGATAAAGTTTGTGTTTCAAAAAATTTATTTCAAAACCGCGCTCTCTGGCTGTTTTGGCAGCAGAATACAGATATTCATCGACCACATTAGTATCTTCAGAAGCAAGCAGTTTTTTACAGATTCTTTTTGTCATTGACTTGTCAAGCATAAAATATGATTTGCTAAATTCTACAACGGCTTTATTTGGTGAATCTTTGGCATCTGCCATAGAAAAAATTATTTGAACAACAAACCCGATGATTAGAACCAGTATAATACCTACGCTTCTGTTTAACCGGACCATCTAATTTACCTCCCTTTTTTTTATTAATAGAGACTCAAAGTTTTTTAGACAACAATATAAGCTACTAAGGTAATTCAGTTTTAAATACAAAAGCAACATTTAATACACTCAATTTAAGTTAAAAAGTGTCTGATACCATGGAATAAGTAGGGAAACAAGAATAAATTGTTTGATTCATTTCCTATGGTAAAAGAAGACTTTTCCTTTGACACATGAACCAGTTTTTTTTATAGTCTTAGTTTATTTTGGTTTTTTAAAGCTACTTTGGTCGTTTCATAACAATTTCTTTCTTGGGTGTTAGATTTCCATGGATTATGAAGGTTCAAAGGGGCATTCGTATCAGAAAAAGTCCTCCAACGATAAACTAACGTCGTTAGGACTGTGTCTCGGGGCTTCTACAGTTTCCATCGTTCAGCTGGAGCAAGGACAGGATTCCAGGACATGCGATACGATAACGCATAATAATAATCCGCGAATTGTAAACAGCTCACTCTATCCTCATGAAGGGGACCCCAAAAAGACCCTACTTCGCCTTATCAACAGTCTTGACCTGAATAAATTCGATAGAATTGTCGCCACCGGCAGGAGATTCCGCTCGTTTGTCAATCTTACGTCAATACCCGAACCTGAAGCAGTGGAATATGCCTACCGGCATATTAAACCGGCGGATATTCTCTGTCCGGCGATTGTCTCCGCCGGTGGAGAGACGTTTATGGTGTATGTTCTGAATCGTTTCGGTCAGATTTCCAATGTTCTTACCGGTAATAAATGTGCATCTGGAACTGGCGAATTTTTTCTTCAGCAACTGCGTCGAATGGATGTAACGCTGGAAGAAGCTACCCAGTGGGCTGCCGCAACCGAACCGTATCACGTGTCAGGACGTTGTTCGGTTTTTTGTAAGTCCGACTGTACCCATGCCACCAATAAAGGTATTCCTAAATCAAGAGTTACCGCCGGCCTCTGTCGAATGATGGCCAATAAAATTTTGGAGCTCTTAAAAAAGGTGGAAAGAAAAAACATCATCATCACCGGAGGAGCAGCAAGGAATCATATGATGATTGAGCGTCTTCGCGAGGAGATCCCCGGGTTAATTGTTCCGGACGAAGCCCCATATTTTGAAGCACTGGGAGCCGCGCTGTGGGGACTGGAACACGAAACAAGCAAATTAACCGGCATATCAGAATTATTAAACACCGAAACGTCATCATTTGACACATTGCCATCCTTAAGAGACTTCAACCATATGGTGGAATTTAAATCCATTGAAAAGGGAGAAATCCAACCCGGTGACATTTGCATTCTAGGTCTTGACGTCGGCTCGACCACCACCAAGGCCATTCTCTTGCGAAAATCTGATGATGCACTGCTTGCCTCTGTTTATCTGCGTACCAGCGGAGATCCGGTTGGTGCTTCAAGGCAGTGTTATCGCATCATTCTTGACCAGGTTAAACAAAAGGTTCATCCTTCTGAAATAACCATAGAAGGATTAGGCGTCTGCGGTTCCGGCAGACAGATTGCCGGGCTTCACGCACTTACGGACGGAATTATCAATGAAATCATCGCCCACGCGGCTGCCGCAGTTTATTTTGATCCCAAGGTGGATACTATCTTTGAAATCGGAGGACAGGACGCCAAGTACACTTACATTACCAATTCAGTGGCTTCAGATTATGCCATGAACGAAGCATGTTCAGCCGGCACCGGTTCTTTTTTGGAAGAATCAGCCCAAGAAACACTGGGCGTGAAGATGGAGGATATTGCAGACATTGCCCTCAAAGGTAAACATCCGCCAAATTTCAACGACCAGTGTGCCGCATTCATCACCTCTGATATAAAGACTGCTATCCATGAGGGGGTTAAGCATGAAAATATCGTTGCCGGGCTGGTTTATTCCATTTGCATGAACTACTCAAACCGGGTTAAGGGAAACCGCCCTGTGGGAGAGAAAGTGTTTATGCAAGGCGGTGTCTGTTACAACCGGGCCATTCCATTAGCTATGGCGTCCCTTGTGGGAAAACCGATTATCGTTCCTCCTGAGCCGGGGCTAATGGGTGCTTATGGCGTAGCGTTGGAAGTCAAAAAACGAATTGGAAATGGGTTGTTACCTAAACAGCATTTTGACCTGGAAATTTTGCAGAACCGGCAGGTAAAATATGAGAAATCATTTACTTGCAAAGGGGGAAAAGAAAAATGCGACCGCAGATGTAACATTGCCATGATAGAACTTGAGGGTAACACATATCCATTCGGCGGAGCCTGTAATCGGTATTATAATTTGCGTCATAATATTAGATATAATGTTAAAAAATTGGATATGGTGCGACTGCGGCAGCAACTTGTCTTTGAAAAGTATGGTATTCAACCGGTTATCGATGCAAATCAGGATGTCCCCGATAAAAAGAAAAAGAAAATCCAGAAAAGAATCGGTATCAACAGAAGTTTTGTAGTCAACACGTATTATCCTCTCTATTCAGCATTTTTTACTAAGCTCGGGTTTAAAATTGTCGTTCCGGATTCCTACTCTAAGAAAGGAATTGACCAAAAAAATGCTCCTTTTTGCTATCCTGCTGAACTTGCGCACGGTTTTTTTCATACCCTAATTGAAATGAAAAGCCCACCGGAATATATTTTTCTGCCCCATTTCAAGGCCCTTCCAATCTCGGATGGCAACTCCAGTGCACAGGTCTGCCCTTTTGTTCAAGGGGAAACCTTCTATCTTCAAGCTGCATTTCGTCAAAAACTCAATGAATTAAAAAACAAAGGCACAAAAATTCTTACCCCGCTTCTTGATCTGACGAGTGGTTTGGAAGCAGCCAAAAGGCCATTGATAGAAACGGCTCTTCAAATGGGAGTCGGACGAAGAGCTGCAATATCTGCGTTCAAAGCTGCCTTGAATCGACAAACGGCATGTACGGCGGAAATGAGCAAGATGGGAGACAAGTTGCTGCAACAACTCGAGTCCGATCCAAATAAGATCGCTGTTGTAATTTTCGCACGACCATACAATGGATTTGTTGAAGAAGCGCATATGGGGATTCCCCACAAGCTTGCATCAAGAGGCATCGTGGTCATCCCCTTTGATTTTCTTTTATTTAATCATGAAAAATCAAAACGCCATATGTACTGGGGGATGGGTCAGCGTATCCTTCAGGTTGCCAAGTTAGTTAAAAGGCATCCTCAACTTTTTGGAACTTTTATCACTAACTTTTCCTGCGGCCCGGACTCGTTTATTATTGGATACTTTAGGGACATCATGGGTCGAAAACCATCTCTGACGTTAGAACTGGACAGTCATACCGCCGATGCCGGTCTTGAAACCCGCATCGAAGCGTTTATCGATATCATATCTGCATACCAGCAACTGACAGCAAAACAAAATGTTGATTCAAAGAAACGATCATTCGTTCCCGCTCGCACAAAACTGGAAAATGGCATTCCGAAGGTGATCACGTCTTCAGGCGAAACTCTGCCCATGACCCATCCGCGCGTGAAACTATCGATCCCATCAATGGGAAAACTTACGACCGAAGCTCTTGCAGCTATATTTCGCGCTTTCGGTTTCAATGCCATCGCTCACCCTCCATCAGACGAAGCCATTCTGAAACTTGGACGGGCAAATACATCCTGCAAAGAATGTCTGCCCTTAATCCTCACAACAGGAACCCTACTCAGTTTTATCCGTAACGAAAAAAAAGAGGACGACATTCTAATTTATTTTATGCTCACCGGTTCTGGTCCATGCCGATTTGGTCAATATCGGATTTTCATGGAAGATCTGATAAAAAGACAAGAAATACCGGATGTTGCCCTCTTTTCATTAACATCAGAGAATTCCTATGCCGGATTGGGAAACGATTTTCATTTAAAAGCATGGTGTGGTGTGATTGTATCTGACACCATGGAAGACATTCGATCAATGTTATTGGCCAATGCTGTTGACGTAGAATCGGCCATCCAAATTTTTAATAAAGAATGGGATTTAATTATTCGTAAATTCGAAAGAGGGGATTTTTCTCAGCTTGAAACACAGCTTACCCATACAGCCGAACAACTCCACGAAATTCCCCTGAAGCTCCCACCGAAAGAAGTACCGACAATCTCTCTTGTAGGTGAGATATTCGTACGCAGAGATGAATTGTCCAGACAGTATCTGACAGAACGGCTTGCGAAAAGCGGGTTCGCCACCATCTGTTCACCCATAGAGGAGTGGGCGCTCTATTCCGATTATTTGGTGGATAAAGGACTTGTGGATTATACCATGTCAATTCGGGATAAGCTGTCTTTTTTGCTTAAAAAATTGTATATGGCCCGACATTCAAAGCGGATCAAATCGATATTGGCAAACTCAGGGCTGGCACATGCGAAGCCCTTAAACATTCGATCAATTATCAACAATGCTTCTCCTCATTTATCACTCAATCTAGCCGGTGAAGCCATTCTGACAATAGGGAGCTCCCTTACTGAAATTGCATCACACACTTGCGGTGTCATTGCCATCGGTCCTTTTGGATGCATGCCAAACCGACTGGCAGAAGCCATCCTTAATGAAACCATGACTCACCAAGGCAAGCTGGCAACAGACCCAAATAACAAAAAACTTCGATCTGTGCTCACCAATATTGATGACCTGCCTTTTCTGGCCATTGAAAGTGACGGCTCACCTTTTCCCCAACTTATCACAGCAAAACTGGAAAGCTTCTGTTTACGAGCAATGAGATTGCATAACAAAATGATGCAAAAGCCGACCGTTTCAAATTTTAAAAAAGAATAAAAAATCATTTATATTTAATGAATTACGTTCATTTAAACTTTTGAAATTTGAATCCTTCAGTTTAGGCAAAAATCTCTTGACAGCATAAGCATATACATTTAGAGTCTAACGCTTCAATGGCATGATTGATTCAAAATATAATGGTATTGAATTTATCCCTAATATGTTTTATAATAGTTAATTGATCTAAAAACGGTTAATTTGCCGTTTTAAACACAGGGGAGGGTCAAATAAAATGAACGAATTGCTGGCTCCTGGCGGCAGCCTTGCAATGGTGGAAGCTGTTTTAAAAAGCGGCGCCGATGCCGTCTATGTTGGGGCAAAAGGTTTCAGCAGAAGAAAGTGCGCCTGGGAACTCGAGGATAGCGATATCAGAGAAGCTGTGCGTCTCGCTAATGCTCTTTCCGGCAAGATTAGAGTGGCGATCAATGCAGAGATTCAGGAAAAACACTTTATTAGAGTGTTAAGCAAAATCTCTAAGTGGGCACAATATGGTGTGGAAGGTGTTATCGTCAAAACTCCGGAACTCATGCGACTCATAAAGCGTAACTATCCGGAACTGGTTATCCATGCCAGTGTAGGCTGTAATATCCAGACAAAAAAACAAATGGAATATTATCACCAAGCCGGAGCCACACAGATTGTGGCCAGTACAGAAATTAATACAGTAAAAAAACTAAAAAAATTCAAAGAGGAGGCGGATGAGGTCGGAGTCCTCACAGAAATACTGATGCACGGGAATCGTTGCATCGGAGGCGTGGGCAATTGCCTGTTTCATGAAATAACAAGTGACTCTTATATTAAAAAAGTTTATCACGATGAAAACGGCGATGAGATTGTTGAATACGAAGGTTGGCCGGACAGAAGCGGAAGTTGTTTTCGTTTTTGTCTGCTGACCGAAGCCCAGAGAGAAAAACTGATGCGCCGTAAAGGAAAGAGTTCTGAAGAGATTACCCATATTAATGATAGAATCCGCCGGCATCCAAATGTCGCCTTTGCCATTTCCGGTGATGAGTTAAAACAATACGTTGATTTGGGTTTACAAACCCTTAAAATTCAGGGACGCGAATATCCGGTGGCTTTAATTTCCGAGATGATTCACGCATACCGGACCCTTATCGACGGATTCCGTCAGGGTAAAGATCTTCTTGACCCCACAATGGCAACTGCCGATAAAGACATCAAACGCCTGGCAAAGGATCGTGACCGGGCGCGTATGGAGAAAACCAGAGAACTTCACCAGAAAATCAAAGGCATTTAACAAATACTCACTTAGAAGTACGAATCTTACTCGACATTTTTTGATAATATACTAGCCTTGATATCAAAACAGGGAAAGTTACGAGTGAAAAGTGAGCTAAAGTGAGCTAAAATTAAGGAATTCTAAGCAATTATATTTAATGGCAGCGCGTTAGCGCTACCTCAACTTTAGGCACTTTAGATCATTTCAAACTTTAGGCACTTGTGAGAAGGCTTTGATAACCTTTCCATAAGTAAGGGTTATGCCGAGTATCTAATTCACTTATTAAAATTATGCTTACACAAAAAAACACCTAAAATTTAAACTGCTCGATGGAATTTATTTTCATCCGCAGCATTTTATTTATCACAAGTTCCGTCAACGACCATTATCGTTGGCGAATTTCCTGTCTATCCTACTGATATTAAAACATAAAGCCTGTCAATAACCTGAATCTTGTATAAATTGGAGGTTAACATCATGACCAAAGTATACGTGGTTCGTCACGGTCAGACCGCTTGGAATCTTGAAGAAGTCTTTCGGGGTCGCATGGATATTCCTTTGGATGAAACCGGAAAAAAAGAAGTGCATTTGGCTGGTGAAGCGCTAAAGGATGAAACCATTCATGCCATTTACAGCAGTCCCCTTTCTCGTTCAATGGAAACTGCCGAAAATATAGCTAAATTTCAAAACATTTCAGTCACACCACTTGAATCCATAATTGATATCAGCTACGGCGAATGGGAAGGGGTCGGTCTGGTTGAGGTTCAGAAAAAATATCCGGATCTCTATGACTTGTGGTTAAAGGAACCCCACAATATTACCTTCCCCGGTGGAGAAAGCTTAGAGCAGGTACGGGTGAGGACCCAGAACGCTATTGATGAGTTGCTTGAAAAGCACAAAGATGAAAACATTGCTCTGGTGGCCCATCGGGTGCCGAACAAAGTCATCTGTTGCAGCCTTCTCGGGATTGACAACAGTAATTTCTGGCGAATTCAACAAGATACGGCAAGTACTAACCTTTTTGTCTATAAAAACGGACAGTGGATCATTTCGTATTTGAATGACACCTCTTACCTCAAAGTTCTGGGAAAACCTGCCCTGTCCGATTTTTAGTAGAATAAGTGAATCGATTTGATTGCAATTCACCATTTTTAGTTACGAAGAAGAGTCGGGAAGTTTTTCTTTCCCTAAACCACTCAAACAGTACACGCTTTTCAAAAAAGAGTATCCATTCCGCTCTTTCATCTCTAAATGCTAAAGGCTATTATAAACGCGTTGAAAGTGTCTACAATAAAAACACTCCATCATTAGTCAGGATAACATTATGAAAAAAACAGGTGTTTTTTACCACCCCAGTTTCAGTCGTAGGAGCTATTTAACGCGAGGTGCAAGGCTTGAAGATTTTCCAGGTGCCATCGATCACCTTCTGGCCAAAGACAATATTATTCTCTATGAATCACCCCCCATCGAGGAGGAATGGATTCTTAAAGTGCATACCCCGGAACTCATTCGGGGTGTGGAGGCGGATCATCTCTGTTCAACGGCCTGGCATTCGGTGGGCGGAGTGGTTCTGGCCGGAGAAAAGATTTGTACCGGGGAAATTGACAATGCATTTGCCCTTATCGGAGCAGGGGGACATCATTCCGGCAAAGATTATTTTGGCGGCTATTGCTGTTTTAACGATGTGGTCATTACCATCACCTATCTTCGTGAAATCCATAACATTCAACGATTTGCAATCATGGATACGGACGCTCACCATGGAGACGGCACCCGGGATCTTCTCAGAAACGATCCCGATGTTCTGCATGTATGCTGCTGCGGTATGGAGTCCGAATCACCCGACGGCACAAAAGTGGACATCCGGGCGCCGGGCAGCTCTTGGGGATTCTGGGGACAAGGAGAGAAAATCGAGAATGTCGACCAGCAATATGCCGACAACGTAAAAAAAGAATTCTATCCCAGAGTAAAAAATTTTAAACCTGATCTGATTTTCTGGTATTTCGGATTTGATACCCACCAGGGTGATTATGGCAGCCTTGGATTGAGCGGCCGATGTTTTCAGGAAATTGCCCGCTTTATGAAAGATACCGCAGAAGAAGTAACCAACGGTCGTTTGGAAGTGGTCCTGGGCGGCGGCTCCCGCACGGACATCGCCACCAATGTTATTCCACCCATTATAGAGATTTTAGCTGAGTAACTTAAGGAATCTCCAGAGGGGATTTGCTTTGTTGAATGCTAATTGATTTACTTAAATTCCAAATACCAAATCCTAAATATCAAAGAAATCACAATGATCGAAATTCTAATATCCAAACAATGTCTTGCCCTTAAAGGTTTTGGTCATTGAATATTTGAGTTGGAGATTTACTTGGAATTTGGTGCTTGAAACCTGTAATTTTAGCCATAAAACCACAAGGCGGCCCCATCTGTATCTGACTTGGTCCAGATGCTCTGGGTTCTATGCAAAACTAAAATATCTTTTAGGAACTGAAGCCTTTGAGAAATGTTTCCCGCTTTTAGCGGGATTCGAGTTCAAGGAACACGATCCCGCCTTGGCGGGATTAACCGCAGACATACATTGAGTATTTCGAGTCCCGCTAAAGCGGGATGAGCGTTACCCCGGAATAATTAGTTTCGCTTTCCACTGCAAAATTGGCTGACAAGGATAGAAACTAAGGGTACATTACTTGAGTAACCAGTTTCCAATCAAAAAATGAGCAATTTTTTTGATGCGCAAGGCCGCACACGGGTTTTCGTTGAGGCGTACTTTTTAGTACGTCGCAGGCGGAAACCCGGGGAGAACGCCGCTCATCGGAAAAATAGTCATTTTTGGATGGAAACTGTCACAGTTTGCCTACCGTGACGAGATATAGCACCGTCTCATCCTCGCCATCAACTCCCAGTAGCCGATTGATATCATCATCAAAAAAAGCGCCTATGGGACAGGAGCCTAAATTCATTGCCGTGGACGCCAGCTGTACGTTCTGACAGACATGGCCCAAATCCATGGGAATGTAACGCATTGCCCGATTCCGATACTTGACCATGCATCGAAGCATCATAGCGGTCCAGATGAAAACAACCGCAGCTCGACGCACCGCTGGTTGCCCTAGACTGGCGGCAGTCATATCCCTGCTGAAACTCCCTTCTTTCAATCGCTCCAGGGCAAAGTTCGGAACATCTAAATGGTAAAACCCTTGAGATATGTCTTCAACGTGATCAACATAAAGATAGGTTTCAAAAGGATATAGTGCGCCGGCAGAGGGGGCGGTTCGGAATAGATGAATCCCAGCACGAGCTGTAACTCCTTGAGCCGCCCAAAGCAACGTCGAAAGTTCATTCAAACCTAAGGGTTTCGGAGTGGTATCACGCTCGGACCGACGCCTTTTCATACATTGCCACAGATCCGCCGGCTGGCTGAAGTCCGGATCCGGCAATATCACGCGCGCCGTGTCCGGATAACGCTTAAACTGCTCAGGAGAAGGGATAGAACCCAAAGTGTCCGCTAATGGATGGTCCCGGTGGTACTTAGTTTCTTGTACATACCGAAACGCGAGGCCTTTTTTATATTTTGCCATTGACCAGCTCCTTTAAATCAAAATTTTATACAGCTCTACTGGGTAGTTTTTTTTAAGAGGATAACAGGATTAACAAAATAAGTAAAGAAACCGCATTGAGAAAGGGAATTTCAGGAGTCAATGAGCGGACTTATCAGGTCGTGCGGTTTTGTCAGGCACTGGAAAGCTCTTGCAAAATTCAAGCCTTAAGTCGGGGCTTTACTGCGTCTCTAGTCAAAGGAGCGGCCAGCTTGTCAATCCGTTCCATATCGTGATTGCCGAAAACAGTCATTCGGTCATAATAAGCACGGTACTGGCCTTATCGGTATAGTCGATCAACAGAACGTCCGACTCAATCGATAAGGCCAGGTTGGTCGCAAGTGTTGTTTCCCCGATGCCCCCCTTGCCGCCGGTAACACTTATGGCACAATTACAACTTTTAATTAATGATAATCATGTGTCCCTAACAACACCGGAATTCCGGTATTATTCTCCAGAATTGTCGCTATTTCCTTGGCATCACTATAAGGACACGCCGGCTTCGCATTAACAAGGCAGGAACTTAGATAAATCTTATCCGGCTTTATTTCCGACAGCTTCATCGCCATTCCCATATTGGCAGCCAGGGACCGCGCCGGACATTCACACTTGACAAAAGCTATGACTTGAGAAGGATTATCGAAATTGCCTTCCCCAAGCGCCGCTGCTTTTAGACAGCGCCATTCTCCTGGACAGCCATAACCATTGTCCATATAGGCACCACATCCCACGATAGCAATCTTTTCCATGACAACCTCCTTTTAGTCTACTTAAATCAATCCACTTCGTCGCCTTGTTGTTCATTTTCCAACATACGGTAAATATCGTCATCAGTGCATTTTGGGCAGCTTTTTGGTCTACCCGTTCCTTTGGGTTCCTCCCATTTATTGTTGCATTTTCGGCACATAAAAATACGTGACCTCATAATTACTTTGTAATTACCACCTTCAATATTAATAGCCTTTCCGTTGATAAGAGCGTCAGCAACCTTTTTACGTGCTTTCTGGATAATCCGCCCGAAAGTCGCTCTGGAGACCCCCATCCGGCGACCGGATTCTTCCTGAGACATGCCTAAAAGATCAGCCAGTCTTAGGGCTTCGCCTTCATCAACCTTAAGGCAAACCTCATCCAAGTTTTGCATGGGAATTCCTCTTGGTTTGAAGTAACTGACTTCCGGGTCAAATTTTACAAAACGATTTTTTCGTGGCCGTACCATAAATATCCTTTATGAGCATATGCTCATAATTACATAGGAACTCTTTACTCGGTTGTCAAGGCTTTTTAACAAAAAAGAATTTTATTATAATTGACAGGCCGACAAATATTTGTTTGACTGATTGCACTCGACTTATCTAAAAAAATCAAGGAATTTCATATTAATAAAGAAGTGTTTGACCCGAATTGTTCTTCCGGGGATTTCTGACAACAAATCAATAACGCCATGATGAAAAGCACGGATAATGAGGTCCTGAAACTGGTTCGGGCCGCCTTAAACCAGACCGATGTTGCTATTCAAAAATTTGTGTCGCTTGAATCTCTCCCCGAACCTTTAGACTGCAAACGAGGGTGCCACTATTGCTGTTTCAATCAGCCGATGGTGACACCTCTCGAGACTTTGCTTATTGGACATCAAGTTAAGCAGACATTCACGGATCATGAAAAGCTGGAATTGTCAGACAGAATTAAAAAACTTCTTGCAAAAACAGATGGCCGGAGTCCTGATGAAATCGTAATGATGAGGCATGAGTTGGCATGTATTTTCCTACAAAACGGAATGTGTATGGTTTATCAGGTAAGACCTGCTGTCTGCCGAGCCTGTAGTTCGACAAGCGCCAAACATTGCGAAATGATTTTTAATTCGAGAGATCATATGTCCAGGCTTCGCTGTTATCAACAAATACATCAAATTTTTAGGACGGTTCATACAGAACTGGTAAATCAATGCCGGAAGATGGGATGTCAGTCTGATTCCTTGAGAATAGCTGAAGCCATAAGAGATTTTCTAAAACATCCGAACCCCATTGAAGCGTGGCTACATGGCGAAATCGTTTTTCATATTCGTATTTAGTCTCATAAAAGTGATTTTTGTGTTCAAATCTAGGAAAAATATGCTTTGAATATTAAGACTTTTGAATTTCGGATTTGTTTCCCTTTAACGGAGGGTTCATGCTGACTCGTGCTTCATATTTTCGGTTTGTCAGGGTTAGTTTAAAAGTGTCTTGACAAAATTTTTTCGGAAGGTAATGGTTATTCGGTATATGGAAGTTATGTGCATAACAAGACAAAATTTACTGACTAAATATCAAATGATTGTGGGGAAACATGACTAAAGCTAAAACTGGTGATATGGTAAGAGTTCACTTTGAAGGCTATCTTGAAGACGGTACGGTGTTTGGTTCTACCATGGATGATGAACCGTTCAAGTTTACTATTGGAGAAAAAAACATGCTCCAAGGTTTTGAAAACGCAGTCATCGGAATGCAAAAAGGCGACACCAAGACCATCACGCTTCCTCCTGAGGAGGCTTATGGTTTTCATAAAAAAGAACTCGTATCTGTTATGGAAAGATCAGATTTTCCCAAAGACATACATTTAGAAGTTGGAAAGAGACTAAGAGTTCGCACACAAGATGGAAGATATACCATAATTACAATAAAAGATTTCACTGAAGACAGTATCGTTATTGATGGGAATGATCCACTTGCAAGCAAAACCCTGAAGTTTAAAATCGAGCTTGTTGAGATTTTGTAGAAATTCCTAGACGTGCATTTAAACCTTACCTTTCATAAAGTAATCAGGAAAAGATAGGCCCATTTTTCGTGATTATTATTAATTGATTCGCAGAAATCGCACGAATTCTTCTTTTAAGGTAAAAATGCGGCCAAACAGACTTGACAGACAGTTGCGCATAGATGGTTGGAATCAGGATGTGTTGGAAAATGCAACCATAGGTGTTGTCGGTGATGACGACTTGCTGGCATCTCTTTATATCATGTCGGCATCGGCACTGGGGATCAACAAGGTCATGGCTCTCGCACCATCACTGAACATTATGTTCGTTGAAACAGCGAAGAAGTTGAACCTGCGACTCGAGCTAACCCATGTTGAAGGGTTTTACACCCATCCGATTTTGAATGAGATATTCAAAGCATGCAATCTTATAGTGGATTTAACCTCTTACGGACTTGCAAACAAGCTTTTACTGCAAAAAGGATTCATGGAAAACATCCCGATTATTAGAGGGTTTTGCTATGAACACGAAAACGAACAGGGTTTCAAAATATTCACTTATAAGCGAGGACGGGAATGGGAAGAACTTGAACAGATCATATCCCCATATAACTTGCCGAACGGTCATTTCGACGATGCTGTGCTGGATACCATTGTTGCCGGTATTGTACTCGAAGAGACCAAAAATACACTTATGGGTCAGGATGTATCAGAAGACCTTATCGCATTTAAAAGAAAAAAAATAAAAACACCTAATGGTCAATCTAAAATATTGATTGTTGGCTCCGGAGCTCTGGGCATTTTCGTTGGACTGGGCCTGGCCTGTTCAGGTTTTCAACAAATTGCATTCATGGATCCTGATGTCGTTGAGGAGACAAACCTAAACCGGCAGGTTCTATTCTACAACGCCATTGGCAGGAGCAAAGCAGAGACCTTATCCGAGAGACTCAATGAGCATTTTGGCATGCAAAATTCAGCTATGGTCGAGTATTTTAATAGCAGCACAGATACGACATCTTATGATGTTATTTTCGACTGCGTTGATAACTTTGAATCCAGAATAATGCTGAGCGAAAAATGTAAGGAACAGGGCAAAGTTTTAATAAGTGGTGGAACCAGTGCAGATGCAGGCCAGGTCATCATTTACAATCCCATGGAAAGAGGTGTAACGCCTTCTGAATTGTTGGGGTTGTATGATATTGTTGAAAAACGAAAAATAGACGCCCCAAAACGCGAAAGAGCTACTTGTGCTTATCAACCGGATCCGTCTGTGATTATGACAAACCAAATTACCGCCGGATTCATGGTGGATTCCTATAGGATGCTTTTAGGTGGCCAAAAACCTGTCAACATTTTCTATGATTCAAGAAACAATGCGAGATTATAAGTTTATTGAACTTTGAAACCCTAACCCCCTGAGATAGGCTATAGAGTTGAGGAATGAGATTATGACAGATACTGAAACCAAAAAGGCACTTCAAATCGATGAAGCCGAAAAGCTGCTGCCTCTCGTTATAGAAATAATGCCGGGACATGCCGCAGAAGGATTAATCGACATATATGCACCCGGTAGCTACGAAGGCAAATCACTCCGCAAACTGTGCGACCGAACCTTGAACAAAAAAAAATGGAGTATAGAGGAGCGGTTAATAGTGGAAGATATTGACAGACAGCGGAAAGGTGGAAAGTTGCTGTGCAGGGGGCAGGAGATTGAAGGTACAGCGCTGGAATATGCCGTGTCTGAACAAACGGAAGCCGGAGAAAAATATCTGTATGTGCCGGTCCGTGCAATCAAACCTCAAGAAGGAGGCGTATAGGATTGATGATTGTTGATTGATTAAGGAGAACAAATCCTAATCGACATTGTTTACTGGTATGCTGACTTTGATGTCAAAATAGAAAAAATTAAGTTAAAAGTGCCTGAAGTGAGCTAAAATTAAGGAATTTTATAGCCAATTATAATTAAATGATAGCGCGTTAGCGCCACCTCAACTTTAGGCACTTGTGAGAAGGATTCCAATCTCCATAAATTCATAAAAAGTTATAGTTCACCATTGGGATAAAACCACGGGGATAAACAATGAAACGGTTGCTTGATTCTAATCTGGAGATTTTTGTGGATTCAGGCTTCATATACCTGCCTCTATTGTTCGACCCGTCCATAGAAACAGAGACCCAAATCCTGCGAAAGACCGAGACATATTCGGAAACGTTTGAGCCTCAAGGGGCAAAAACTATTATTGAAACCCAGGGGAAACATTTTGTTAAAACGTTAAATCTCGAGTCCCTGTTGGCAAATTACGAAAAAATCGATCATGATTCATATGTACAGATTCGCAGGGACTGCCTCAGCAAGTTTCACCTTTTTTCTGAAATCGAAAATATATCCGCAGATGGAAAACTGCGGACAATTCTCTTTCAGGTAATGCCTTATTTTATCAAGACAAACAAGGGGTTAACGAGAAAAAGGCTTGGCGAAGAAGGAATACTGGACCTAATTGCCGAAAAAATTAATATACCGCAACGGTACTATGAAGAGGCAATAACATTTCTAAATCCGACAGTTCTGCAAAAACTATTAAAGGATGTTGAGAAACAACAATCGATAATAGACCCACCGGAGAACGGATTGCTCTCGGCCTTGAAACTGAAGGAGTGGCTCTGTCATGCCTTAGAAGCACAAATAGTTGCAAGCGAACACCAACGGCTGAAAAAAGTACTGCAATTGCGGCAGCAATTCAGTCAGATAAAGCCAAAACACATGGGGATACTGCTCTATATAGCGGCCACAGGATCATTGGAGATAGACGGTTTCGGCTTTTCAAAAACCGGTTCCAATGGTGAATATATTGTCTATAAATACACTGGAGAATACATTCTCAAGGATTATTACGCCCGTAGCTATTTGTTTCCTGACTGCAGGGTCGCGGTTCCTATAAGCGCCCCTTTTAGGCCCGTGGTGTTAGAGACATATAAACATCCATTTTTGCTCCACCACGATGAAGGGCAAACAATTTGCCTGCGGAATTTTACTCCGCCAAATCAGTTCACAGCCGATAATATCATAAAGGTTCTGGAAGAAGGGATCAATACCTTACTTTACGGCTATGATAGCAGGCGTCGAAATGGTTGTCACAGCCTTGATCGAACAAGAATGCATGTTCGGACCATCGAGTTCGATGATTACCGGATCTGAGGTAAAATGAAAATCAAACAATACATTAAAAAGGAACGGGCTCAGAAAAAAAAGAAAAAGCCCTTTAGACGAGATATCTTTAATAAAATAAGTGGGCTTGTTTGCCGGTATGAACTGGATAATGGGATTCTTAAAAGGCTCGATAAAGCAGTCGATTATCTGCCTGAGGAAAAGACAATATCAGGCCGGTTTAGACCAAAGATTTCTTTTAAATTTCCATTATTTTCTCTGGCAACAAAAGAAGAATATCACCTTGCCATGGCGATTATTCAAAAAATTGATAATCCATATTTGCAATTTGCTCAATCACTGGAGGAAATGCTTTTATGCCAGTTGCTATACCGTCTTAATCCGGCACTTAGTCATGAACAACTGATGCAATATCATTTTGAAACGCTGGTCTTGGAGGAACGTGCCAAAACAGAGAAGATGAAAACCTAAAAATTGAAAAGCAGGAACAATGGATGATGGAATATCAAAGCAGCACCTGGAACGCCGCCAGCAGCATATAGAAGAAAAAATCGCAAAGCTGAGAGAAGAGCAGAAACTTGAGGCTGTACAAGAAATCATTGAATTTACCAAAACTCCGGCTGACTTTAAGGCGGATATGGACCGCTTTGTCATCGGGCAGGAAAAAGGGAAAAAAATTGTCGCCACAGCCATAGCCTTCCATTACCGGAGGTTAAGTGTCGCCCTCAAAAAAGGGGTTGTTGAGCATGACGGGGATATTGACCTGGCAATGCGAAGCACCAGGACCCCAAAGGCCAACATTCTGATCATAGGCCCTACCGGATGCGGTAAAACCTATACCAGCGAAACCGCTTCTAAATTGGTGGGGGTATCTTTCGTTCATGAAGATATGACCAAATTCAGTGAGGTCGGTTATGTGGGACAAAACGCCAGTGATATATTGGTAAACCTTCTTGTGACGGCAGGCGGTAATCCTCACGTAGCCCAGATGGGAATCGTCTATCTTGATGAGATTGATAAAGTTGCCACAGAAACAACTGCCTATAAAGATGTTTCCGGCAGAGGGGTTCAGAAAGGTCTGCTACACATGGCTGATGGCACGGAGAACACCGTTCACATTGGTAAAGAAATGATCACGTTGTCAACAAAGCATGTGCTTTTCATTGCCGGGGGGGCTTTTGAAAATCTTGACACCATCGTCAAAAAACGTATGAACAGACAGGGTCTTGAAGGCCATTGGCAAGATTACTTGATTACAGATGATTTGGTTGAGTTTGGCATGGAAAGGCAACTCATGGGGCGCTTTCCGGTTAAAGTTGTATACGATCAACTCATGACCCAGGATCTCAAGGACATTATGATCAAGAGTAAAGACAGCGCGCTATTGGCATACACCAACGATCTCAAAGCATGGGACATCGATATGGAATTCACTGATGGAGCCCTAACCGAAATAGCACGGCACGCCGAACGAGAGGGAACAGGAGCCCGCGGCCTAACAAGTGTTATTCACCGGGTACTGTTAGAAGACATGTTCCGGCTTCCGGGAAACTACACGGGTAACTTTACTGTGGACAAGAATTATGTGCGGGAGAAATTGGGATGAGATTCAAGAGTCTCTCAGAGCTGAAACGTCCAAAACCCTATGAAATATTTCTGGCAAATCTGCCTCAAAATATCGTCATGTCTCAATATGCCAAAACAAAAACTTTTAAAATCAACGAATTGATTCTCACAATTCACGGGGACAGTTTTGAGTGGTACGGTTATACGCTTGGGACAAAAGACAGCCCCGAACTTATCATCGATATTGGATTGCCGAAAAATGACCAGAATCTTCTTGATTACACGATCATCGGGTCCAAAGGGATCGCCGAGTTCCAAGAATCCCTTCCGGGTTACACGCTTATCAATGGTTGGATACACTCTCACGGAGCCCTGCAATATAAGCACTTTTCAAACACGGATGAAAAAAACAACCTTACGGTATTGGATTTTATTTCTACACGCACTCGGAAACCAATTGCAAAAAGAGAAATCATCATACAGGACCTCGTGTTTTTGCTGAAAGACCGTTTTACTGAAAAAGATTTGGGAAAAGGAAGTGCAACTCTGATAACGGATGGACCGATAACCGAAGCCAGAATCATGGAAACCGTCTTTGGGAGCTTCTGCTACAGTATTGTCATAGGTGATGAGGGCTGGCACAAACAAAAAATCTACTTTCAAGAAAAGGGGGTGCTTTCAGGTCAAACTTCGGTAAACAGCAAAGAAGTAGATTTGATATTTGCAGACACAGGCAAAACCTTAACTCAGTCTGATATCCAGGTTTTGGCTAAGGAAGTAGAAGAAAAAATTCAGCCCAATACGGATCCGCCACCGGAAATGATTGAAAGAATGTAGAAAATTTAAGCTGCGGCCTCAAATCATTATTTTATTTGTTTTCGACTGCTTACACGGCAGCCTGAGGTGGCCTTCAACATTCATTCTCTTTTTGTTTTCTAATTTCCTCCCAACCTTCCTGTACACTGTTCACCCGAATTGCCATTTCCTGGCCGATAACCAATATTCGATCTTCAAGTTCCACAACCCGAAGTCCGCCGGAGACATCAATCTCCATACCGTTGCTGAGTTTTAAAATTCCCATTTTGAATTCCTCTGCCGCCTTTGTTTTGCTTCCCAGAGACATCAATGCAAAGCACAGTCCGTATTATGCATCGACTAAATCCGGGCAGAACCTAACAGTCCTTTGTATTTTTCAGCAGTTTCTTCATCCGGCAGCATCTGTTTTTCTTTTTAAAAATTCCAATTCATATCTTAAGGTTTTCCATAAATCATCATCATAAGAAATTTCCGTTCCGAATTCCCGCATGACTCTTTTGCTGAGGGTAATAAACGCCTTTTGAAAACTTGGGCCGTGGTGACCTTCCCTAAATAAACTCTCTTTAATTAAAAGTGACTTTATATCTATATTCCAATGGTTTTTGAAAAGCATCTTGTTCCGGTAGTCTTTGGTTCGACAAGCTTGATACCTGTAAACTGCAACATGGGCCAACTCATGAATCAGAGTGCCTTTCCAATCCCCCAAATAGGGCCACAAGCGAACAATAATCCTGGCAACCCTACCTTTACGGTTGACACCGGGTGATTTAAGATCTTTAAAAACCATTCTGCCATCAATCATGCCTAAAATGGGTTTGACTTGATGGCGATGAAAAACGTTTCCATATCTATTGGCATACCAAATGGTACCGTCTTTGTGTTCAAATGGATAACATTTGCGGCCAAAAAAATCCGTATAGACCTGTTCCTCAGACCCTTGAAGACTTAGAAAAATGTTTAGAATACCCGGTTGTAATCGTTCATCCTCGGGTTCCAGGACAATATGCCAGCTTGGAGGCGTGACCCGATCGGCAAACCGGCGTATAGCTTCTTTTTGGGCATCTGAAATCATAATGATAAGAATTAGCCCGGGTTTTTCACGCGCCTGAAGGGTGAAAATATTTCAGCATAAGAAGAAAAAATCTTTTGTACAAAGCGTAACATGGCGGTTTTTGCTATTATTAGTCTTAACTTTTTTATTTATTACATAAATTAAGTTTGCCGAAATATTTTCATGAAATATTCGGGTTAGTGTAAATCATTATCAAGGTCATGGCTCACGCAATTCCAATCGCCATCGGGGTCACATTCTTTGCAGTGATAATGCGAGCCATATATAAGAACATTTGTGTATTTCACCGCTTCATCTAATCGAATCTGCACAGCACAGTGAGCACATTGAACATATGTATGGCGATCTTCCTTCATTTCAACCCGTTTTCAATATCAAAAACAGCCTTTTTGGTATCTTTTAATCAATGTATCAAATTTAACATACACTTTTTTGTTCTTTGATATCAAGTTATAAAATTGATTCCCCATTTTATATACTGCGGCTTCATCGCCTCAAAAAAGACAATTGCAGTTACGTTAAATTGCTTTTAAAGGATTTTTCAGATTTCTGATGCAAATCAAGAAATTTTGTGATAAGGAGTTTTTTCTTTTCCGGTTTAACCGGGTTATTTTCTATAAACAAAAAAGGATTTTAAAGATGAAAATACTGACCTGCTCTGAATTCAAGCCTGGAAGTCATTTTATGGGTCGTCTTCCTTATGGCCAAGACTTGATTACATCCATTGAGAACTTCTGTCGAAAGTTTTCGATTCAAATGGCAACATTTTCAGTCATCGGTGCTGTTTCATCGTTTACCATCGGCGCCTATGATCAAGAACAACAGGTTTACGTTACAGCTACGGAAACGGCTTCCCTTGAAATCGTTAGCTGTGTGGGCAATGTTTCATTAATGGACCATAATCCCGTCGTACATGCCCATATTGTATTGGGAGATAAACAGGGAAAACTTATCGGTGGACACTTATTTTCAGAAACCATAGTCTTTGCCGGAGAAATCAGCCTTCAGGCATTAACAGGAAAACCATTGGAAAGATCTTACGATGATAAAACCGGTCTATCTCTTTGGAAGTTTTAGTTTAAATCCCCCATACAGAATATAATACACAATTGGAATGATAGAATGCGTTTATCCTGTCCGCCTGCCAGTAAAAGACATGAGCGGAAAGGCCTCAGAAAATGCACTATATTTTATTAAGTTGTAGAAATCATGAAACGTTAACTTATTGTTTTTTTTCTTGCTGATGCTTGTCAATTTCAGTCTTGAATTTTTCAGCAAATTCGGTTCTGAAAACGTCGATATCCATGGCCTCATCAACCTTGCCCGAAAAATACAGGGCCATGCCCTTGTAAATATGCGCCTCTTTGATATCAGGGTTGATTTTAAGAACATCCTCAAGGTATGTTAGGCTTTCATCATATTTTCCCAATCCCAGTAACGCATGACCTTTACCCAAAAGGGCATAGACGTTATTCTTCTCTCTTCCTATAATTTTATCCAGAAGTTCTATGGACTCTTCATTTCGCCCCATGTCGGTCAGGCAGTAGGCTTTCATCTGCATGGCCGTTAAATCTTCCGGGTCGCCCACAAGTTTCTTGTCACAGCAATAGACCGCCTCTTCCAGAAGTCCCTTTTGAACGAGATGGGGAGCTAAATCCATCCATGAAATGTCACCCTCGATTTCAAGGACTTTTGCGATGATGCTTTCGTAAGCCACTTCCACGACCCTTTTCCCGGCCGCAACCACAGGTACGCCATGGCCGGGCAGAATATTTTCAATATCTCTTTTGAGCAATTCTTTAACGCTGAAAAGGTAGTGGTCCAGCCGGCCTCCGGCACTATTATCGACATCGGCTATACCGTAAGGTAATACCGTATCTCCGCTAAAGACTGTTTTAGTTGCAGTGTGATAAAGCGATATGCCGTCTATGGTGTGCCCGGGCGTAGAAATCACTTCCCATTCAGAACCGCCAAGATTAAGCGTTTCCCCTCCCTTCACCAGGGTGACACGGCATTCTAAGCTTTCAAGCACTTTCTTTAGTCCTTCCGGACCCGATTCGTGAAATATCAACTCAAAGCCACCGCTTTCAGTGATCTCCGGATAAGCGTTTAAAAGTTCCAACGCACCCATGGCATGATCACGATGACCATGTGTCAAAACGATCTTTTTAATATCCTTCGGATTATAGTTGAGTTTGAAAAGCTCCATGAATCCGGTGTAGTCGTTTCCAGGATCAATGATGGTAAGATAGTCTCCCTTTAACACATATATGTTACTGGAAAAATCATATCCCATCAAAAAAAGCATATTTTCAAAAATCGGACCTGTTTTTTTATAAGTTTCTGCTTTATTAAAAATTTCATCAACCGTTATCCAGCCCGGATGTTTTGGCTGGTCTTCCACGGAAGGGTACTGTTGCTCTAATGCCTTGACTGCGTCTTCCATTTCTTTTTCTTTAGTTTTTTTAGCTTCTTCGGTCATTTTATTCCCTTTGTAATCCCTTCTAATTATTAACAGTTAATTAATAGCAACTTTGACAACCGACTTCTGAATAATATATAAAGTCTGAAATGACAAGCCAAATTTTCGGGCAAAATGGCAAAAAAATCCCCCTATCCGGAAAAACCGAAGAGGGGGATTTTGAATTTTTTCGCTTCTCCTCTCCTTTATCAGCAAAGGCTCAGGGGAAGACGGTTTTATTGTTATTTAAGTGGCAGGAGGAATATAATCGATGGTAAAATCCAGATTCATCATATCCTCAGGCCACATCTTTACGCTCGTCACATCCTTGCCGGGCCAAACTTCCTGGTCGTTGATTTTATTAATGATCAACTCCAGGAAATGGAATTCTGTGAGTTCAAATTTAACGATGATTTTAGGCGGAAGTAAAACCGCAAGGCCGGACTCCTTGGACATATCCCACTCAAAGTCTTCATTGGGCTCGTGAGTCATTTCTCCTGTGTGTCCCTTATAAACCTTGAGCAGCTTACCGGAAATCTTGTCGTTTGGTTTTACCTTATATTCCTCGTAGATCTCGTCTGATATGTGCCACCACAGACCTCTAAACCCGGTTACAACGTATCCCTTGACGAGCATGGGGTCAAACCCGCAAACACCCACGCGACATAATTCAGGCATACTCTTTTCTCCTTTTGGTTTAATCTTGGCATAAACCAACAAATTTCAAATCAGCCTATGCCCAGATCCCTTTTTGAGGTTGTTTGGTCTCCGTTTCCTTGATATTAATCAGGTCACGAAGCTCATTTATCTGGCTGTAGCAAGATTCCATGAACTCGTTATGTTCAAACAGACTCAAATGGCTGGTCTCGTGCAACCTCCGGATCAAAGGGGAAACATACGTAGAAATCTCTTCCGAGAACTCTTGAATCAAGTAGTCGTTCCCTCCATCCGAAGTTGCCCATTCAAGATAATTCTTTTGCCATCTGAGCACCATCTCTTTGATGGTATCGAGTTCCTTTTTTACGTTTTCCTTCATATTACTTTTTCTTCTTTGATTCAAAAGCATAGCATTTTTTGACCACGTTAAAATCCGCTACGCACCAATAATGGGGAAAATGAATCTTCTTGCACCAGCCAATAATATCCGCCGGAGGAAAACTGGAACCCTCGATCACTGGTTTCAGATGAAGACAGTCCCAGCATATATGGTCGGACTGTTTAGCCGGCTTCAGGCATATATCCAGAAATTCTTGAGGTGTCAACTCTTCAGTCATAAGACACTCCTTTCTTTCATTAGCGTTCGATTTACCAGTCCTTTACTTCGCCATTTTTGATCTTCTTTTGATATTCTTCGTAAAGATCCGGAGACAGTTTTTTAATGTCCCAGTTGAAACCGAAGCTTCCAGCGATGCCAGCGCTCGGCGGTTGAGGACGATGGCCTCTGACCGGTCTGCCCCGTATGCTGAACTTAACCATATCCGGAACACCCAGGTAGATATCTCTGGGCAGGCACTCAAAAGGCCGGGTCCTGCCTTCAATACCCGCTCCATAAAATCTGTAGCCTTCCAAGGGTTTGTCCGCATACAGCGGGCTGGTGTCAGGCTTTTCTCCAGGCCTGTCTTCCGGTCCCTTGTACATCTTGCCCTGGATCATGTGGATATAGTAAACGGCCCCACATTCGGCACAGTTTATCGTGCCTTCCCAGTTCCAAAAACAATATGGATCCAGGTAATTAATGGTGTTACAGGGCTTTCCCTCAAAATCTTTTTTACACCAGATTATATCACACACAGTTCACACCTCCTTTTATATCCAGGCCTTTTCATACCACTCTTCAATCTTGCTGGTTGGATAACCGAGCAGCTCGTGGTAGATTTTGACGTTGTCGGCACCCACCGGCCGCCAGATCCAGAAGAGTCTCCTGGGAGTCTTAGCCATCAATCCGGCACTGTAACTGCCGTGCTGCAGTACATCGCCAAAGATAGGATCGTCCATCCACCTGACGGTGCCGCGCATCCTCCAGTGCTCGTTTTCGTAATATTCTCTGTCGTTGCACACCGGCTCAGCCAGCAATCCAGCATCCTGACAGATCTTTACAACCTCTCCCCTGGATTTATCTTCGGCCCATTTTTCCAAAGCCGCGTAAATTTCGATCTGAGCCTCGGCCTCGACCCGCTCCTTATGAGACTTGTACTTGTCGTACAGGTCGTTCATGCCGGTAATTTTGCACAGCTCTTTCCAGTCTTCATCCTGGAACGCAGAGATCATCGCATACCGGGCTTCAAGCTTGTCCTGCGGGTTTTTGGCATCCGGGTAATCGGACTTGCCGCACAGAATGATGCCGTGGGCGCAAAGCTGGGTGTCCCAGTTGCCCCAGCGCTGGCGGACAATGCCAAACCTGCCGTAAAGCGGTGCGGCGTAGCCCAGGCACCGGGTAGCCGCCTGAACCTGGGAGAATTCGATCATGGTCCCCAGGCCGGTCTTGCGGCGCCAGTGAAGAGCCGCCAGAATCCCGAAGGTGATCTGGGTGCCGGAATACCAGTCAATGCACCAGTTGGAGTGTTTGGTGGCGTGGCCGCCCACATACTCGTGGAAACCGGTGACCGACGCAAGGCCTGCGTGGGCCTGGCCCAGAATGTCGTAAGAACCTCCGAAACACTTGGGACCGTAACCAAAGCCACCGCCCCACACATAGATAAACCTGGGATTCATCTCCTGGACATAACGATAGGACTGTTTCCACCGGTCAAAGGTGCCCGGACGATAGCATTCGGTGAGCCCGTCGGACATTCTCACCAGCGAGTAGAAAGCTTCCTTCATCTCGGGCAGATGGTAGTCCATTGAGATGTGATACTCATTTGGATTTGCATTCAGATATCCCATACCAGTACCGGTCATGGGTCTGGAGTCATGCAACGGATAGAGATACGTTTCATTGAACGGCGCGCAGTGCCTCATGGGGTCGCCCATCCTCGGCATCTCAACTTTGATAACCTCGGCTCCCATTTCTGCCAGGTTGGAAACCGAATGGGGCGTGAAGATATACATGGTAGTACTCATCCACCGGATGCCCTTGAGCGCCTGAGGTTTTGAGAACTCATTGCCCGGATCGAACTGTGCCTTACAGTATTCCTCGTAAGGCATTTTCATCTCTTCAAGCTCTTCCTTGCTCTTGGGGCCTGGCAGATCCTCAATTCTAGTTACACGTGGGTCTTTAGCCATTACATCACCCCCTTTTCAATATATTCGTTGACTTGAGTTTGCCCAATACCACACCATTTCTGTAATACCTCGTAGTTGTCATATCCGGTGGGCCTGCCCAGGACTTTGGTCCGGTGAGGCGTAGCCACCTGATAGGCGTTCGGAGATACGGAGAACAATATGGTGCCGTAATGATCGGTGTCAATGGTGCACACCCAGGGACGGTATACGAAGTGCGGAAACTCGGAGACCTCGTCAATGAACAGCACCGGTCCGGCCGCAATCTCGTACTCGAGGAGCTTCTGCTCGGCCTCGATCCTGTTGATGTCCCTCAGCCAACGGGTCGTCAGTGTATAGGTTTTGACCAGCATGTTGAGCGCGTTACGGCCGCCCATTTCCTTAAGAATGGGGTCTTCGTGGATGAGCCTTCCGAACTGCGGAAAGTCCCGCTCAATACACATGCCGATGCGGTACCAGAGCCTGTCGGTCTGGCCGCCGATCATCATATATCCGTCACGGCAGGGATTCCACTCATACTGGTTCAAGTTGGGGTCCCAAGCGCCGGTCCGGGCCTTGATGCTGGCGTTAAATCCGTACCAGCTGATGTCAAAGTCAAGGATGTCATTCTGGGTTTCAGCGCCGGACACCTCGCAGAACTGACCTTCGCCACTCATCTCATCTCTCCAATACAGGGCTGCCAGGAGGGTGTTGGCCCCCTGCTCACCGGCCACAAAATCGGAAAACCAGACACCCGACCGGGTGGGATCGCCTCCCTTGCCTCTGGGAAGCTGGTCCTGAGGAAAGCCCGTGTTGTGGATAAACGCGTTGGCACAGCCGCCGAAAGGCTCAAGGGTCCACTGACCGAACTTGGACAGTTTGTCCTTATAGGGCCCCCAAGTGCCGCGCACGGAGATGTTCAGATAGACCAGCCTCGGCATTTCTTCGCAGAGCTGTCGGTAACCAAGACCGATGCTGTCCATGTAACCCGGAGGCATCTCATCGATGACGCCGTCGGCCTGGCTGCAAAGGGTCTTGTAAATCGCCCGGCCTTCTTCGGTTTCGAGATTGATGGTAACGGATTTTTGTCCCCTCATCTCGTGAATAAAGTCAAGACCGGTTTTTTCGCCGGTAATCCTGCTCTCGAGCATGTATTCTTCCCGGCCAAAGGGGGTCAGGTTTCTCAAGGGATCGCCCCCTGGCGGCTCCACATTGATGACCTCGGCCCCGGCTTCGCAAAGCAGTCCGGCGCAAAATTTGTTGCCCAGCCTCCACTGGCCTACGCAAACAAACTTGAATCCTTGAAGGGCCTCGGGTTTGCCCCAGCAATACTCATACCTGAGATTGTCCTCACACCACTTGCCGAAATCCTCCGCCTTGCGCTTGGCATATGTTTTCTCCATTACTTCTTCAAACGAAGGCGCTGGCGTGACCGGCCATGGTCTGATGTCTGGATGCATCAGGTCGAGTGTGTCGGCCCTGCTGTTTATTTCAACATCTCTTTTTTCTGCCATATTTTACCTCCAAAAAGTAGTTGATAATCCACTTAAGAGTCGATCTAAAGTCCTTTTTCAGTTTTAGAGGAGCGGCAATGATTCCCCCTCACTGATGCCTATCACCTCCTTTCCAGTTGCAATTCGGCCCGGATCATCGCTGAGGCTAAAACGACCTTTTTATGTCGATAGATTGTGATCGCCCCTGCGGTCGAGCGTATTCTTTATTAATGATCCTTTTCGGTCGTTTTCCTTTACGCTTTTTAGAAAGCGTAAAAATCTAACATCACCTCCTTTGGGTAATAAAATGAAAATCAATTTAAAAAGATAGTGCTGAAAAAAAATGAACCAACATCATGTATGTCAGTTTGGAACAAGTACTGAAAAAAGTGAACTCTGTTATGTTTGAATTATATTCAGTGAATTTGTTAGGGTTGAGTTGTCTGTAAAATCAAAAATTGAATTTGATTCAGCGTATCGCTTTTTTTAAAATTGTTTAAAAATTTTGTCAAGAGTAAAAAATGAATTGTATTCAAAAAATTCTAAAAACTTTTGCTTTAGCATTGAATGACAAGGGGTTATACGTTTTCTTCCCAATAACACACCATGACTAAAGGAAGAAAAAAAAGATATGTTTAAATGTTTTTTTAAATAGCGCTTTATGCCACATAACATACAAGATGTAGATTAAAAGATATCTCGGAATACTTTATACTGTATAAATTATCTATAAACACGCACCGCCAAACATTACTTTCTCCTCCGGTTTCGTACCTACACAAAAGTACTTTAAAAACGAATGCTTTTTTACCTTGCAATTTATTTATGGATATTTTATACGCAACTGTTTGATAGCGTTTCCAAACGGTACTTATTCGGTTTTTAGATAGCTGTAAGGCTTATGAAAAATCTTTCAATCGATCTTATAACATTGTTTCGGAAAGGAGGTGAATTTTAAAATATTGGTCAGGGGCATATGCCCGAACGTCTGCCGTGTTGTAATTTAACAACAATCAATTTCATGTATTTTAAACTAAAATTTGCAGGCTGAAAAAGGGATATCCCCTCGGCTGTTAAGAAAATAGGCACAGGTTACACTAATCAAAAAATAAAATTAGGGAGGTTTATGCTATGGGTAAAATACCGGAAAAAATGCTGCCACCGAAAGATACGTGGCCGGAATATGTGGTTCCAGAAGAGTTTGCGGATACAC
>Ga0316578_10000032_pt1 | contig 28475 bp, 23 predicted proteins | sample J0NA_2_FD_203076 | JGI IMG/M metagenome (GOLD analysis project Ga0316578, IMG submission 203076) | Rhizosphere microbial communities from salt marsh grasses in Alabama, United States - J0-2_160517rDrC | ecosystem: Host-associated > Plants > Roots > Rhizosphere | place: USA: Alabama | collected... | reverse complement strand
AAAGACATCCGTAACATCCTAAATAAAAAAAAATGAAACTAAAAGTCATCGATAACCTAAAGGAAACGACAGAACTGCTAACTAATTCCGAAGCAGAAAAAGTCGCGGAGTTGATCCGGCAAAATACTCATGATGTCAATCAGGGTGAGTATGGTCCGGCTGATCTTGAAAGATTGAACGCTTTTGCTACACCTGAAAAAATTCAGAAAGAATTGAATAGAGGTTGTCTGGTAATGCTATTCAACGATGAGGAAGAACTTATCGGCTGTGCGCTAGTTGTTCGAAGGGGTATTAAACTCGTTATAAGAACAATACAGATTAAAATAAATTACTGCAGAAAAGGCTTTGGTTCACTTCTGTATGAGCACTGTGAAAATTTGTTCAGGCAGATGAGGTTGAACGAGATAGAAGTTGAAGTCCCAAAATTCCCACGCTCAGAAGCTTTTTATAAAAGCCACGGATTTGTGAGAACCGGAAATCCAACCCCGAAAGATTTGCACTTTGCTATGTTCAAATATATATAGAAGCCATCTCAAAAATAGGATTTTGATTCAAGGTCAAGGCGGGGCCGATGTTCAACCCGCAGGCATACTAAAGTATTCCGAGGAGTTGAAACGAGGCCCCAACACAGAGATTGGGCCAAAAAACTTTTTTGAGATGGCTTCTAATAAAATCTTTGCTAATTCAATACTATGTCAATAATCTCTTCCAGCTCATTGATTTTGAAAATCTTAAGATCTTTCTGAATATCTTCGGGAATGTCTCTGATGTCTGCCTCGTTTTTGTCAGGGAATACCACAGATGTCACGCCGGCCCGGTGAGCAGCCAGAGCCTTTTCCTTGACACCCCCCACCGGAAGTATCCTACCGCTCAATGTCAATTCACCTGTCAGTGCCACATTTCTCTTGCAGGACCTCTCCGTTATCAGACTGATGAGTGCAACGGCGATGGTCAGGCCAGCCGAAGGCCCGTCTTTTGGAATAGCACCGGCTGGTACGTGAATATGGATATCATGGGTTTCGAACATGTTGTCCGGGATATTCAATGATTCGGCATGGCTTCGGATGTAGCTCATGGCCGCGTGGGCCGACTCCTTCATTACATCACCCAGCGATCCGGTTAAAATAAGATTTCCCTTTCCTTTCATCTTGGCGGCTTCGATGAAGATAATCTGGCCGCCGGCTTCCGTCCAAGCAAGGCCGGTGGCTACCCCTACCCGTTCTTTGGCCTCTGAAATTTCAAAATAAAACTTTCGGGGACCAAGAAAGCTTTCCACTTTTTCCGGAGTGATGATATTCGATCCGTTTTTATGCTGGCCACGAAGTGTTTCCCTGGCGATTTTGCGGCAGATGGAGGCAATCTGACGCTTGAGATTTCGTAAACCCGCTTCTCGGGTGTATTCCCTGATGATCTTATGGATGGTTTCCGGGTTGAAAACAGGGGGATTTTCGGAAAGCCCGGTTTCTTCGATTTCTTTGGGGATCAGATATTGGGTTGCGATTTTTTCTTTTTCTTCTTCCGTATATCCCAGCAGGGTAATCACCTCCAGCCGGTCCAGAAGGGGGCCGGGAATCAGGTCCAGGGCGTTGGCAGTGGCAATGAACATCACACGGGAAAGGTCAAAAGGAACATCCAGGTAATGGTCCACAAAATGTGAGTTTTGCTCGGGGTCGAGGACCTCCAGAAGTGCTGCGGCCGGATCCCCTTTAAAATCCCGACCGATCTTGTCGATTTCATCCAGCATAATCAGCGGATTTTTCGTTTCCGCGCGGCGAATTTCCTGGATGATTCTTCCCGGCAAAGCACCGACATAGCTTTTGCGATGTCCCCTTATCTCAGCTTCGTCTTTCATTCCGGCCAAAGACATACGGACGAATTTTCGTTCCAAGCTCTTGGCAATGGACATTCCCAGAGATGTTTTTCCTGTGCCGGGTGGCCCGGCAAAACAGAGCACCGGGCCTTTGGGTTCCAGACGGACCTTTTTTTTATAGAGTGCTTTTTGAATGGTTGATCGAATTTCGTCGAGCTTTAAGGGTTTTGTCAGATAATGGTACGATCCCTTTTTCATGGCTTCAATGGCCGTAGATACCGTAGCGTATCCCGTGATGATAATCACTTCGGTACTTGGATTGATGTCTTTGGCTTTTTCCAGAACCGCCATACCGTCGACTTTTCCCATTTTAAGATCTGTTACAATGACATCAAAAGCGCTTTCTCCCAGAAATTCCAGCGCTTCGGACCCGTTGGAAGCGGTATTGACATGATAGCCGTCTTTTTTAAACACATGTTCCAGATTCTGGCGTGTAATTTTTTCATCATCCACCACTAGTATTTTGTGCTGGCTTGACATCTTCAATACTCTGACTGACAAATGTTCCAGAATTCTGTCTTTTATTTTGTCCAGTCCAAAATGATCTTCATTGAGAATTGATTCGGCCCGTTTAATATCGAGATTGTCATCGGTCATTTTGTTCCAGGGCAGACTCACCAGATAATCGATGTAATTAACGCCGATAGCGTATTCAGCACTTGAAGGGGATGTTTTTGCCAGTCGCTCTATTTCTTTAAAAGCTACCTTTTCAACAGGTTCCGGCATTTTTGCTTTATGCACATCTTCTTTTAACTCATCTATTTCTGTAGAAAGTTCCTTCATTTTCCCCTTTTCTTTTTTAAATATGCGCATGATGAGGTCCTTATTTAAATTTTCCTTGTATAAAATCAGATCCTACAGCCCCACGCAATAATTTTTCTTTGGGATGCACAACAAATTTGTTGGCGTTACAATCTGCAACGAAATATTCTTTTATGCAATATCAAATAACCTATTGATATCAAATAATATATTCTTGCCTCCCCTAAATAGCATTGCAAATTGCAACATTTTTTTCAGAATTTCATCTTCGGGCAATATGTATTTAAATCAATTATATCAATAGGATATAGTCTATTTGACGGCTGTGGCACATGATTTGCTCTATATGTGATCAAGAGCAAAAAAAACATCGCACATCAAGGAGGGGTTTAGCCATGTTTAAATTCAGAGAAACATTCGACAGATTAATGGCAGCCATAACATTTGCCCAGGCCAATGAACACGATATTGCGCTCGATATCATGCATGACCGTCCGGAAAGAGAACACCGAAGAAAGACCGAAGACCGTGTTCGTCGCAGTGAAGATACTCGTCCGGAGATGCGTACATAATCGAGGCAATGGGTTAACGTGTAAGAGGGGATAAAAATGAGACAAGTGTTATTGACCATAGACGGTATGACTCCGGACCAAAAAGCATTTCACTATGCTGTTGCGCTTTGCAAGCAAATAAGGGCGGAGTTGAGCATATTTCAGATCATCAGGCCCCGGTATTATCGCAAGTATCTGGAAAAGATTCGAAAAAATACTTTTCTTGCTAGAACGTTTATAAAAAGTTCCATGGTAGCGGCCACCTTTGCAGAAGCTGGTGAACATGAAACCGCTTTGGAAATCATGGACGAAGCCTCAAAGGAAATGAAACGTCTTATGTCTGAATCGGAAAAATCAGGCGTTCATTGTCACTTTTCGATGAAATCCGGGAATCCCGAGAAAGAAATTATCGATTATGTAAACAAGAATCGTAACGTTGTGTTGACCATCTATGATGCGGCCCATCAAAGTGCCCGTCAGAACGGCAATATTTATGAAAAGGAACATGTGCTTGCGGAAATAAAAAAGAATCTATCCGTTCCACTGGTCACGATTCACAATTAGAAATCAATAGAAGAAAATAGAGTAATAGAGGAGGAGAGGAAAATGGCAGGATTTTTTGGAAGAATTAAACAAAAGTTGAGCAAAACCAGTAATAAAATGGACAAATACCAGGAGGCAATTACCTTTGCTGAAGCTGGAGAGGCCGAATATGCCATGGAGACAATGGCTGAGCAAAAAGAAGAACATACACCTACAAAATTGCTGGTCTTGGGTAGAGAAAGCTCTTTTTCAAAGGAAGTCATCGACTATGCTCTGGAAATGGCGCAGCGCATGTCCTATGAAATCCTGGCATTAAACACGGCGCCTTTATCCTGTGAAACCTTCAAGCTTTTTTCATCTTCACGAGATCAGGTATGTGAAGAGTTCAAAAGCATGTCTAAAGAAAATGCAGACCAGTTTCAGGAATTGGCGGCTGAAAAAGGGATTCCTTTTGAACACATCGTGATGTTCAGCGAGCCTGAAGAGGCGCTGGAAGCCATCAACAGAGAGAACAAAGACATTGCGTTTGTGGTGTCTGAATCTGTGGAGGATCGTACTGAAAGCGTAATCGAACAAGGCGAACGGCTTCGCAGAAACGTTTATGTTTATTCCATGGTGTAATGGCTTCTAGAAGTTACCGTTTTTTTAATGGCAGAATTTAGGTGTTGAGTAATAATCCTTCAAATCCCATCGGAAAAAGACAACCCGTTGTTTGCACAAAAGCTTAAAATCCGGCCTTTTCAAAAAAGGCCGGATTTTTTTTGGGCCGTAGCATCATCCGCTATACAACGAGGCGGGCAAGAAATCTTTTAATCGATATTGGGGTACAAAAGTCGAAAATCGATTATCCGACAATCATTATCACTTGGTCGGTGGCGACCTCCGAGTCTCTTTGGACTAGAATTTCCTGAACGACACCGTCCATGGTACTGGCAATATTATTTTCCATTTTCATGGCTTCCATGGTCGCCACAGTTTGACCTTTAGTCACATGGTCGCCTTCTTTCACCTTGACATCCATGATACGTCCGGGGATCGGGGCTACGATTTCACCCGTAGCATGCACCTTTTTGGGAGTCGCAGCTGGAGCAGGAGTTGCCATGCGGTCTGTTACCGGTGCCGGTTTATGGGACGGCGCCGGGGTTTTTACGGCAGTCGGTGCTGCAACAGGTGGCGTTACCGGAACTGTAGTGGTTGAGCCGGTTGTGATGTCTTCGTAGTTTTCAATCAGAACGTCGAAGGGTTGGCCGTTGACATTCACATGGGCGATGCCCTCACTTATGTCTTTGATTTCAACTTCAAACTTTTGGTCGTTGACTGCGATTTTATATTTCATAAAAAATCCTCATCGATTCTGTAAGCGATTACCGCGGTTTTTTTTGTATGGATCGAGCGTTCATGATCCGTTCACGGCCCTGTCGGGCCCAGGGTGATAGAATTGGTGTAAAAAAATGAGAAGTTGCCATTTGGCGTCGGCCGGAAAAATGCAGATGCAAGGCAACACCGATTGCTGTGGCCAGTTCCGATTCCACTGCCTCAGCCGGTTGAATATCGGGTGTTGCAGCTGCCGGTTGCAATTGACTCTCTTTTGTTCTTTCCGCTTTTTTTCTATCAAACATCTGAAAAAACTTGCCGGAAATGATCATACCGATCATCAGTATGGACAGAACAAGAAAAATGCCGAAGAACCGGATAAAAAGAGTACCCAAGGCATATCCCCAAAAGGAGTCCTTTGGGCCTCCCGTAAGAGTAATCCGGCCGTCGGTTTCACCGTCACTGTCAAAAGGTCCCCCATCCTTTACGGAAACCACCAGTTTTTGAACCAGATCTGGGAGGCTGATATTCTGTGCGTCAGTGTTCATCCAGGGTTTTTTTGAATTTCGGTTAAATACCCAGAACTGGGTCGAGCTGCTAAAAAAATCCGATGTTATGGATACCTCAGCCTCTCCGCCCGGAGAAACCTTGTCGATCTTGATTATAAAAAGTTCGGACTTGAAATCTTTATTGTCGACGCTAGGATTCTCAGCCTCTTTAAAATCCATGCCTTCAACATCCATTAGACGGCCGCCTGAAACCTGGAAATTAATGGAAACGCTGGTGCTCTTTGCGCGAGGAATGAGTTTGGCCGTAATGATATCTCCCTCGCGGGTGAATTCGGGCTTGGGCTTTTCCAGGTCTTCGCCGAATGCCGCCCAGACTTCGATCCGAGGCGCCAAAGCAACTATCATCAACACTAAGATAAGCCACGTCCATAAAGTTCTTTTGAAAAATCTATTGGTCATTCTTGTCATAAAGTCCTCCTACTTGAACATGGCAATGAACATCCCCGCCGCGGAGGCCGAACCGATAACGCCTGCGAGGTTGGGTCCCATGGCGTGCATGATGAGCCAGTTGTCTGGATCGTATTTCAGGCCCTCAACTTGAGAAACCCTGGCTGCCATGGGCACTGCGGAAACCCCTGCGGAGCCGATGAGAGGGTTCATTTTTTCTTTTAAAAACAGGTTCATAATGTGGACGGTAAGGATACCGCCAAAGGTGCATATAATGAAGTCCAAAAGCCCAAAACCGAAGATCAGCATCGGTTTCCAGCTTAGAAAGACATCTGCCTGCATGGTCGCTCCTACCGAGAGCCCCAAGAGTATCGTGACAATGTTCATCATGGCGTTTTGAGCTGTATCGCTAAGTCGCTTCACCACGCCGCATTCGCGCATAAAATTTCCGAACATGAACATTCCCATCAACGGTGCTACGGCAGGGATCAGAAGAATAATAAAGATCGAGGCGATAAGCGGAAAGAGAAGCTTTTCTTTGGCAGACACGGGCCTGAGTTGCCGCATTTTTATCCGACGTTGTTCGGGGGTGGTCATCAAGCGCATGATGGGCGGCTGTATGAGGGGAACCATGGCCATATAAGAATAGGCAGCCAAGGCATTGGGCCCTAAAAGTTGGGGTGCCAGCATGGCGGTCAGGTAGATCGTTGTGGGCCCGTCGGCTCCGCCGATAATGCCCACGGAAGCGGCTTCTTTTAAGGTAAACCCGAAAAAGAGGGTTCCGCAGTAGGTAATGAATACCCCAAGCTGGGCCCCGGCACCGATGATAAGTGTTTTCGGATTGGCGATTAGTGGCCCGAAATCGGTCATTGCTCCCAGGCCCAGAAAGATCAGGCATGGGATGATCTCCCACTGAACACCGTATTTATAGAAGGCACGGATGAGTTCGGGATCGCCATGCTCGGTAAATCCCATCAATGGAGCAAGGGGGAAATTTACCAAAAAAATTCCAAACCCGATGGGGACGAGCAGCAACGGTTCATACTCTTTGGCGACGGCCAGGTAAAGGAAAAAGAAGGAAATCAAAATCATAATGACCTGACCGATGGCCAGGTTTGGTATTCCTGTCTGGGTTAAAAGGATGCTCTTAATCAGTTCTAATACTTGATCCCAGGTCATGTAACGGTCTCCTTTCTAAAGATCTACAGGGGAATGTTTCCGTGTTTCTTTGGCGGGTTGGTATCTCGTTTGTTGCTGAGCATCCTTAATGCCTGGATGATTTTCGGCCGGGTATCCGCCGGATCGATAACCTCATCGATATAGCCGTGTTCCGCGGCCTTATATGGATTCGAGAATTTATCCCGATAGTCTTCGATCAGTCGCCCTCTTTCCGATTCCGGATCTTCGGCTTTTTTAATCTGACTGCGGCAGATGATATTAACGGCGCCGTCAGCGCCCATGACCGCGATTTCCGCATTGGGATACGCCATAATGATGTCACCCCTAAGATGTTTCGAGCTCATGACGATATAGGCACCGCCGTATGCCTTGCGGGTGATGATGGTTATGCGCGGCACAGTGGATTCGGCAAAGGCATAGATCAGTTTGGCGCCGTGCTTGATGATTCCGCCGTGTTCCTGGTGGGTGCCGGGCATGAATCCAGGGACATCTTCAAAAATAACCAAAGGAATATTAAAACAGTCGCAAAAACGGACAAACCGGGCGCCTTTATTGGAGGCATTGATGTCGAGAACGCCGGCCATTGCTGCGGGCTGGTTGGCGACAACTCCCACCGGCATACCGTCAAGCCTGCCGAAACCGACGACGATACTGGGTGCCCAGTGTTCATGCACCTCAAAGAAATAGTTGTCGTCCAGGCAGGCCGTAATGACATTGCGCATGTCATAGGGCTTGTTAGGGTCTGAAGGGACAATTTCGCATATGCTTTCTTCGCGACGCATGGGATCGTCATTCGTTGATTGGCGAGGTGGATCTTCCATGTTGTTCTGGGGAAGAAACGACATGAGTTCTCGTATTTTTTCAATACAGGTTTCATCATTAGGACATGGGAAGTGGGCCACACCGCTCTTGGAACTGTGTGCCATGGCTCCGCCGAGTTCTTCCATGGTTACGTCTTCCCGGGTAACGGACTTAACGACTTCAGGACCGGTGATAAACATATAACTTGTACTTTCAACCATAAAGACCCAGTCGGTCAGCGCCGGTGAATAGACTGCTCCCCCGGCCGAAGGGCCCATAATGGCGCTTATCTGGGGGATAACACCGGATGCCAAAACATTCAAGAGAAATATATCACCGTATCCGGCCAGACTCATGACCCCCTCCTGGATCCTTGCACCGCCGGAGTCGTTGAGACCGATCACCGGCGCACCCACTCGCATGGCATGCTGAAGGATCTTACAGATTTTTTCAGCATGTGCCAGAGAAAGTGAACCGCCATGCGCGGTAAAATCTTGTGCAAACACAAACGCTTGTCTCCCATGAAGCAACCCGTAGCCCGTAACAACGCCATCGCCGAGGATCTTTTTGTTCTCCATGCCGAAATCGGTGCAACGGTGCACTTTGAATCGGTCGAGTTCGACAAACGTCCCTTCATCCAAAAGTTTGTCGATCCGTTCACGGGCGGTGAGTTTTCCGGAATCGTGCTGCTTTTTGATTCGGTCGGGACCACCGCCTTCCATTGCTTTCTGATTTTTCTGCTCGAGTTTTTCGAGTAACTCTTTTGACTCCATGCATTCTCCTTTTTTTAAAGACGGCAATCGACGGGACTGTAATTATTGTTTTTATTAACCCGTTTTAGCCGAAATACTTGTACAAAAGCCCTTAGCAAAAATTATTAAAGGATTCAATCGAAAAAAAAACAGAAACAGTCTTTAAAACGACATCGCTATATGTCAGGCAAGGCCGTTGAACCGGAACGGATCATTAAGGATCCGCTTTAAAAAAATCTTCCAGGCACGCCTACATTTTTTATACTGACGTTGGTGAAGGTTGAAAGTGAAGAATTTGAGTTGGCTAATGTTCCAATATGAAACACAATGGATAGTTGTTGATAAATTGCTATTGATAAAAGCGCGTTATAAGCTTATTGAGACATTTAAGTAGTCCTTGTCGCTAAAACGGAACATTTTGATTTTATGTATATTTCGGATCTTTAGTTTTTTTTTGTGAAAACCATATTCCATATTGCAAAAAATTTGAATCTGTGCATTATATAACCCTTTTTAAAATTGAAATATAAGGGAGGATGAAATGGACGCGCGTTTCATTTTTAATCTTGTACTTGTCGCCTTTGCTTTTTGGCTGTGCTTTAAGTTTAGAAAAAATAAAAAGGAATAACAGATTGAAAACCAGCTTATTTTAGGGCTATGCAAATTTACGAGGAACAGAAAGGAATATTGATGCAATGACACCTCAAATGATTTTGACCATGATTGTACTGGGTTTTGCAATCGTTCTGTTTATTTTTGAGTGGGTTCGTGTCGATGTTGTGGGAATCATTATGATGGCATTGCTCCCACTTATAGGCCTGGTATCCCCGAAAGAAGCATTCGTAGGGTTAAGCAGTAACGCTGTCGTCTCCATCATGGCGGTGATCATCATCGGTGCCGGTCTTGACAAAACAGGGGTAATGAACAAAGTAGCCGGTCCCATCGTCAAACTGGCCGGCAACAGCGAGAAAAAGGTGATTACCCTGATATCCGGCACAGTAGGCATTATCTCGAGTATGATGCAAAATATCGGGGCTGCAGCCCTATTCCTTCCGGCTGCCCAGCGTATCGGTAAAAGAATGGGAGTGCCGGTGTCCCGTATTTTGATGCCAATGGGATTTTGTGCCATTATCGGCGGGACCATCACATTGGTGGGTGCCAGCCCCACGATTCTGTTAAATGATTTGATGGTCCTTGGCGGAAAAAAACTGGAACCCTTCGGCCTTTTCACCCAGACCCCCATCGGAATTTGTCTTCTTGCCAGTGCCATTATCTATTTTCTTATTTTCGGAAAATTTGTCCTTCCAGCAGCTGAAGGCGAAGCGGAGAAGGGTGTTACAGCGTTGTTGATGGAAGCCTATGAAGGACTCGAACACACTTTTGAAATCCACATACCCGATAATTTTGAAGGCCCGAAAACACTAGGAGACCTGGCCATCAGGCCCAAGTTTCTGGTGACGGTGGTGGCCATTAATTTTGCATCTGAGAAAGAAAAGAGTTTTGTACCCAAAAGCAGTGATAACATTTCTCCCGGCGATGACATTGCTGTTATCGGAAAGGTGAAATTGGTTCAAATGCTGGCTGAAGAATACGGATGGGAAGTTAAAGACGGTCTGGATATTTTTGCAGAAAGCCTAGCCGTGATCAATGCCGGTATGGCAGAAACGGTGGTTTCGCCCCGGTCTGAATTGATCGGCAAAACCATGAGTCAAATCAATTTTAAAGAATTGTACGGTGTAAATCCGGTGGCGCTGTTTACCGGCAATAAAATTGTTTACAGCAACTTAACCCATATCCGGCTGCAAATGGGTGATACCCTGTTGCTTCAGGGTCCCTGGGAGAAATTTCACATTTTAAGAAATCAGCCACAGCCTCGGGCCCTTACCTTTGCTACGGCCCTTGAAGGCGAAATCATGCGTCCGGAAAAGGCCAAACTGGCCGTAATTTGGCTGGCTGTGGCACTGGCACAAATTATTATTTTCAAGATTCAGCTTTCAGTGGCTCTTATGTCCGGAGCCCTCGGCATGATCATCACCGGAGTACTTTCCGTGGATGAAGCCTATCGGGCCGTGGACTGGATGACGGTATTCCTCTTGGCAGGCCTGATTCCTTTGGGTGTTGCCTTTGAAAAAACCGGAACCGCTGCATTTATTGCGAAATTTGTTCTCGGGCTCCTAGGGAATCCGACGCCTATTGTTCTGCTGGGGGCTGTCGGAGTCATGACCTCTTTTTTCACTTTGGTGATTTCCAATGTCGGCGCAACGGTCCTTCTGGTTCCGCTGTGTATGAATATGGCGGTTATGGCCGGTGGTGATCCGAGAATGGCCGCACTGGTGGTGGGGTTGTCGGCGTCCAACACATTTGTTTTACCGACACACCAGGTCAATGCGCTGATCATGAGACCCGGAGGGTACCGCACCGTAGACTACGCTAAGGCAGGCGTGGTGATGACCGCTATCTTTTTAGCTGTAGAGTTGACCATTCTCTATTTCTTTTATGGGATTCAGTAAGCGCGGAATTAATCGGAGATTATAAGGAAGCTGACATACGAATATAAAAACATTACGAAAGCACGAAAATAGTATTTTTCGTGCTTTCGACATTTCGTATCTGCTTAACAGTAGGTGTAATTCAGGAGGGGATGGATAATGGCGGTTATCACGATTTCCAGGGGGTGTTTTAGTCACGGACAAGAGATTGCTGATAAGGTGGCGAAGAAGTTGGGGTATGAATGTGTAAGCAGGGAGATTTTGGTTGAAGCTGCCCAGCTTTTTAATGTTTCTGAAAAAAGATTGATACGCTCGCTCAATGACGCTCCCAATATTCTTGAGCGGATTATCCACGGCAAAGAACGATATCTTGAGTATATAAAGGCTGCACTTTTAGAGTATGTCAGGAAAGGGAATGTCGTCTATCACGGCCATGCCGGTCATCTTTTGTTGACCGAAATTCCCCAGGTGCTCAAAATAAGGATCATTGCCGATAAAGACGACAGAATCAGTTTGTTGCAAAAACGAGAAAAGGTAACAAAAGAAAAGGCCGCCGAGATCATCGAAAATGAAGACAAAAATCGAACCTACTGGACCCGATATCTTTATAAGATGGATATCCATGACCCCAAACTATATGATATTGTAATAAATATCGGAAACTTGACAATTCAAGACGCCTGTGAAATCATTTGTGTCGCGGCACAGGGCGACATCTTTCGAATCACCGATGAATCGAAACAGACTGTGGAAGATTTTGCCATTGCGAGTCGTTTACGGGCAGCCCTGCAACCCGTATGTGACGCCGAAGTTTTTGTTAAAAACGGGGATGTTTATGTAACGGTCTCGGCACAGAAAAGAAAAAAAACCGGTTATGTCAGCCCTGCTTTACAGCAACATATCGGTGAAGCCTATCAGACCGATTTAACGCGGCAGATTAATGACATTGCTCACAATATCCCCGGTGTAAAAGAGGTTTTTTGTAAAGTGAGTTTACCGTATTATACTTAAGGTTCAGTACGCTAAGGTCAGAGGCCAGAAAATCGTAGTTAAGGATTTACAGTTTTCAGAGATCATCCGTTTAAAAATTGATGCGGGTTGAGTAGGTCACCATGAAGATCAGTATCCGAAAAAAAATTTTTCTCGCTTTTGCAATTTTTATCGGCCTTAGCGCACTGATATGGGCGCGAAGTTATTACAGCCAGTATATCCTCAACCAGAAGATTCAGATTATAGAAAGAAAATATGATCTGTTGAATATGATTCTTGAAGCCCGCCGGTACGAAAAAAACTATTTTTTATCCTTTGACAAAGAAGATATCTTACAAGCCCTTGACTATGCCCATCAGGCAGAAGATATCCTTCGTGATATATTGACCAAATACTCAAAATACACCCTGGCAAAAAATCTCGATGAAAGAATTAACGAAATGGTTGCATATAAGGAATCGCTTGCCGATCTTCTGAAACAACAGGAAGAAGGGCATTTGGTGGTTTCTCCAAGCACCATCGAATTCATTCGAAAGCAGGGAAAAATTCTCACCAGCGAGTTGGAAAAAATCGTAAAAAAAGAGAGTCAATTTGTTCAAGATCTAATCGGGAAATCAAAGACGATTCATTTTTTGGCGCTGATACCTGTTTTTATGCTCTCTGTTTTAGTAGCCCTCTTTCTGATTTTTAATGTCAATCGTCCGCTGAAAACCATTGAAAACGCCATTACAAAAATTGCCAGCGGTGATTTTAAAAATATACCCGAGATAAAGACCGGTGATGAATTTGAGTCTTTGGTGAGCAGTCTCAACAATATGATCGATGAGCTGAACAGGCGGAGCAAACAACTCGTTCAGGCGCAAAAACTGGCGTCTCTGGGGAGACTGACCTCCGGGGTGGCCCATGAATTGAACAATCCTCTCAACAATATTTCCACTTCACTTCAAATCCTTATCGAGGAATTGGAGGAAAACGATCTGGAATATAAAAAAGAACTGCTGATTGGTGCTGAAAAAGAGGTGACACGGGGAAAGGAAATCGTTCGCTCACTTTTAGAATTCGCCAGAGAGAGGTCTTTAACATTAAGACAGGTGGTGTTTAAAGATATAGTGGACAGTGCTATTTCCCAAATTAAATCGCAAATACCGGATATCATCCGCTTCAATATCGACGTGCCCGATAATATCCAGGCCGTTATGGGGCCGCAACGAATTGAACGGGTGTTAATGAATCTTATCGTTAATGCCGTGCATGCCATGAAAGACGGCGGAGATATTACCATCAGAGCAAAGAACGAATTTGACAAAGAGGGGTTTTCCTTTCAGGTGATAGACACCGGCGAAGGGATTGATGAAAAAATCATCTCAAAGATTTTTGACCCCTTTTTCACCACAAAAGAGGTTGGCAAAGGGTCGGGGCTTGGGCTTTCTATTATTTACGGCATCATGGAACAACATAGCGGCAATATATCCGTTTCCAGCGAAGTCGGAAAAGGAACGACATTTACTTGTTTTTTGCCGTTCCATCAGCCTGATCACGTAGAATTATAGAAGGATAATTGTGGAAAAGAAGAAAGAGGTTATTCTGATTGTTGAAGACGAGGATATTGCCCGAAAAAATCTCGAGCATATTCTGGTAAAATCCGGTTACGATGTTGTTTCCGTAACCAACGGGAGCAAAGCCATTGATTTACTTCAATCGAAAGACTTCGACCTGGTGATCACTGATCTGAAGATGGAGAAAGTGGACGGCATGCAGGTGTTGAATAAGGCCAAGGAGCTTCAGCCTTATACTGAAGTCATTATGATCACCGGTTATGCCACCATCGAAACATCGGTTCAAGCCATGCATGACGGCGCCTACTATTATATCGCCAAGCCCTATAAGATCGATGATGTTCGCCAGATTACCAAACAGGCGCTGTTAAAACGGCGGCTTCGACTCGAAAATATTGAACTAAAAGAAATACTCAAAAAACAGCGAAAAATATCCGACATTGTCGGACAGAGCGCCGTCATGATGGATATTCAGAAAACCATTCACCAGATTGCGCCATCGGACATCAATGTCCTTATCCTTGGTGAAAGCGGAACCGGCAAAGAACTGATCGCCCGATCCATTCATCAGCTGAGTTCCCGTTCCGAAAAAGAATTCATTGCCTTTAATTGTGGTTCATTTACAGAGGAATTAATGGCCAACGAGCTGTTCGGACATGAAAAGGATGCATTTACCGGGGCCACAAAAGCAAAGGCAGGCCTGATAAAAGTGGCCGACGGCGGAACGGTTTTTTTGGATGAAATCGGAGATATGCCGCTCAGTATGCAGGTGAAGCTGTTGCGCGTCATTCAAGAAAAAGAGGTGTTGCCGGTGGGCGGTGAGAGTCCCGTATCCGTAGATGTACGCTTTATCGCTGCTACCCATCGTGATCTCAAAGAGGATGTGGAAAAAGGTGACTTTAGACAGGATCTATTTTACCGTTTGAATGTTATTACTATAAAACTTCCGTCTCTGACCGAACGTCAAGGAGACATACCGCTTCTGGCACATCACTTTCTGTCTCAAAAAAACAAAGCCATGAACAAAGATGTCCAAAATATAAAAAAAGAATCCATGGATTTGCTCTGCCAATACGGCTGGCCGGGGAATATCAGGGAACTGGAAAATGTTATTGAACGGGCTGTCGCCCTGGCCAACGGTCCGGAAATATCCGTCGGTGATCTTCCGGATTTTATCAGTAATCTCTCCATCGAAACCTATCGCCGGGCCGATTCAGAGATACCGAACCTTGAGGAGCAGGAAAAAAACTATATCAAATGGGTTCTCGAAAAATGTGAAGGGAATAAAACCAAGGCAGCGAAAATAATGGGTATCGATCGGGTTTCACTATGGCGAAAAATAAAGAGATACGGCATGGAGTCCGAGGAAAAACAGTAGATAAATCGTTACTTAACGGACTGTTGCCCAAATCATTTTTCGCTGGCTCCGAAACATTTTTTGATAAATCTAAGGCTTGTTCCAGGCGATTCCAAAACTCGCCCTCGGGGCTCAACCAGTTGGAATCGCTTTTCTTTCACTTCGCCAAGATTTATGGACAAAAAACGTTTCAATGAGCGCTCAAAAAAATTTTCTTTTGGGCAACAGCCCGTTAAGTTTTGCACCATACAATAGCCAAATAGTCTTCTTGTCCGCCTATGCTGTGTGACGGATGATATCGAAGGCCAAAAGAAATTATTAAGGCAAAATATACCTTCAGGTTTTGATTATTAAATATAAAACATACCCGACATAGCATAAGAGAAGTAGCATTCCATCCTTGCGTGTCACAACATACTTTTTTCTCATCATCAGCCACGGCAGAAAACTGACGAACATCATAAACAGGTAATCGATGAGTAAGCCGCTTCGAATAAAACCGCCGGGAATCGGAATGGGTTTTACCAGAGAGGCGGCACCGAGCACACTGAGTATGTTAAAAACATTGCTTCCAACAAGATTACCGATACTGATATCCATCTCTTTTTTCAATGCGGCGACAACAGACGTGGCAAGTTCAGGCAGCGAAGTCCCCAGTGCCACAATGGTCAGTCCGATAAATTTTTCGCTGACGCCAAACACTTTCATGATTCCTACAGCGGCATCAATGAGAATTTCGGCACCAGCAACGACACCGATAATTCCAGCGGTAATCCATACGATTTGTTTAGATCTGGAGGTTATATATTCGATATTATCAACGGCATATGCGAAGGCAAAACTTTCGTGATGAATGGATTGCTTAGATTCCTTAAGGGCTATATAATAATTGAAGCATGTGTATATGATAATACCGCCAAATAGCGACGCGCCTTCGAGTCTGCTGATTTGCGAATTCAACGAAATCACCAGAAGATAGAAGGAAACTCCCAGCATTATCGGTATGTCCCGCTGAATTACGGATCGACTACCCTTTATTGGATGTACGATTGCCGATATGCCGAGCACAAGGGCGATGTTACAGATATTGCTTCCAACGACATTGCCCACGGCAATCATGCTTTTGTCTTTAAGGGAAGATACAACGCTTACCACCAACTCCGGAGCTGAGGTCCCGAATGCCACGACAGTTAGACCGATAACTAGAGGGGTCAAACCCAGACTTTGTGCCAAACTCGATGATCCTTTGACCAACCAGCCGGCGCAGAAATAGAGCATCAACAGTCCGACAACAAAGAGAGCCAGATTAAGTGCCATATAAATTCGCTCCGAATACCATTCTATAGATACCTATAATCGTATCAAACTTATAAGAATTTAGCTAAGAAAAAATCAATTAAGAATAACCGCGAAAGAGAAAGTATGAGAAAAATGGTTGCATAAACATTTTAAATTTAGTTAAAATTCGTTTAAATTCTATTTTATTTAGGAGCCCTACTCATGCATTATGAAGGAAATATCATTCGACCGCCCAGTGAAGCCAACAGCATTCTTCTGCAAATAACGGTTGGGTGTTCCCGAAACAAATGCACATTCTGCGGAGCCTATAAGGGCGAGCGTTTCCGCATAAAACCGGATTCTATTATCATGTCCGATATTGCCTTTGCGGCAACCCATTGCCGGCGTCAGCGTCGCATATTTTTATGTGACGGAGATGGGCTGATCGTTCCCTACAAAAGACTGTTGAATATCTTGCAGGAAATTGAACGGCAGCTTCCTTGGGTTACCCGAGTGGGTGCATACGCAAACTGCAAAAGCTTGAAAATGAAAACCTTAGATGAACTTAAAACCCTCAAAGCCCATGGACTGGGAATTCTTTACATGGGACTAGAGACCGGTGATGACATTACCTTGAAAAAAATCAGAAAGGGCGCTGCCTCAGAGGAGATGATCAAAATGGGCAAAAAGGCGAGGGCGGCGGGGATTAAGCTTTCCATCACCGTGTTATTGGGAATTGCCGGTAAGTCGCGTTCGAATATCCATGCCCGGGAAACCGGTCGGGTGCTTACCGCCATTGATCCGGAGTATGTGGGTGCCCTGACATTGATGCTCATTCCCGGTACGCCGTTGTATCAAGATTACAGGGATGGAAAATTTTTTCTCCTTGAACCGGATGACATGTTGAATGAACTTAAAACCATGATTGAGGCCACGGAACTTACAAAAGGGCTTTTTCATGCCAATCATGCCTCAAATTATCTTCCCATTAAAGCGAGACTGCCAAAAGATAAAGTAAAGACATTAAACTTGATTGATGAAGCCCTTGGGGGCAAGATAGACCTGAAACCCGAATTTTTAAGAGCACTTTAATCGACATTTAGTGATCAAAACTTATTACTTACTAAAAAAAGGAGAAATGAATTATGACTGAAGGTTCGGCTGAGACCCTGCAAAATATCGATGACCTGTGTATCAATACCATCCGTACCCTTTCTATGGATGCGGTTCAAAAGGCCAATTCCGGCCACCCCGGAGCCCCTATGGGGCTTGCACCTGCAGGTTACGTCCTTTGGACCCGTGTGATGAAACACAATCCTGAAAATCCTGGATGGCTCGACAGGGACCGTTTCGTACTTTCAGCCGGGCATGCTTCCATGCTTCTTTACAGCCTGCTTCATCTTTCAGGGTATGCGGTTTCCCTTGATGATATTAAGAATTTTCGACAGTGGAACAGCAAAACACCCGGCCATCCCGAATTCGGTCATACACCGGGAGTGGAAACCACCACCGGCCCATTGGGTCAAGGTTTTGCCAATGCCGTGGGTATGGCCATGGCGGAACGGCATCTTGCCGCCCGATTTAACAGTCCCGGACATGAGATTGTCGACCATTACACCTACATGATTTGTGGTGACGGGGACATGATGGAAGGCATCTCTTCTGAAGCAGCGTCCCTTGCCGGCCATTTGGGACTTGGGAAACTGATTTGTATTTACGACGATAATGATATTTCCATCGAAGGTTCTACAGAGATCACCTTTACCGAAGATGTCGCACTTCGATTCAAGGCCTATAACTGGCACATATTAAACGTTGATGACGGGAATGATATCGATGCCATATATAACGCCATCCAGGCGGCCAAAGCCCAAACCGGGCGACCGTCGTTGATTGTTCTGCGAACTTATATTGCATGCGGAAGTCCCAACTTACAAGGCTCAGCCGACTCCCATGGAGCGCCGCTGGGTGACGAAGAGGTTTGTCTGACAAAAAAATGCCTCGGAATGCCTGAAGATGTTTTGTTCCATGTCCCGGAAGCAGTATCGAAACATTTCAGACAATGTGTTGAAACCGGGAGGGAAGCCGAAGCTGGATGGCAGGAAAAATTTGAGGCTTACAACAAAAATTTTCCGGATATGACAAAACAATGGGTGGATGCCATGAGCGGGTTTTTGACCACCGGATGGGATGAAGACATCCCTGAATTTTCAGTTTCAGACGGTCCCATAGCTACCCGGGCGGCATCCGGCAAAGTTTTAAACGCCATTGCCTCTAAACTTCCCACTCTCATTGGCGGCTCTGCTGATCTGGCTCCTTCAAACAAAACATATTTGAATTCGTCACATGAATTTCAAAAAGATGCTTATGACGGCCGCAATATCCGTTTCGGTGTCAGAGAACACGCTATGGGAGGCATAATGTCCGGCATGTTTCTTCACCACGGCCTTCGGCCTTATGGCGGCACATTTCTCGTTTTTGCGGATTATTTAAGGCCGGCATTGCGTGTTGCCGCTATTATGAAAATACCGGTCATATATATCTTTACCCACGACAGCATTGCTGTAGGGGAAGACGGCCCCACACATCAGCCGGTGGAACACCTGGCCAGTCTCCGGTCTATCCCCGGGATTACGGTTATTCGACCGGCCGATGCATCTGAAACAGCCGAGGCCTGGCGTCAGGCCATCAGAACAACCACAGGACCGGTTGTGCTGATTCTAAGCCGTCAAAAACTTCCGGTATTGAAATCTAACGCTATAAAAGATGGTTTTGCAAAAGGTGCTTACGTATTGGCGGATTGCGACGGTAAACCCGACATTATCCTTATTGGCACAGGGTCCGAGGTTCATATTACACTTGAAGCCAAGGCACGTCTGCTTGAAAAAGGTGTTGCCGCACGAGTTGTGAGTATGCCCAGCTGGGAACTTTTTGAAAAGACTTCTCAAAAGTACAAAGATCGTGTGTTACTGCCGGCTGTACAAACGCGATTGGCGGTTGAGGCCGGTTCTCCGATGGGATGGTGTCAATATGTCGGGACCAGCGGCGATGTTATCGGCATAAATAGTTTTGGTGCTTCAGCACCGGGAGGCATTGTGATGAAAAAATATGGATTTACTGCGGAACATGTTGTAAATAAGGCACTAGAGCTTATTACCTAGTGCCCATCCAGAAATGGCTATTTTTCACAATATCTTCGTTATGCTCAAAAATTAATCCTCGAAATATTAACTATATGTCTATGGTTAATTTTCTCACATGCCTTAATCTTGAGCAAAATATCTCATTTCTGGATGGACACCCTCTGAATTTTGCATAAAGATTAAAAAAACTCTTTAAGTTAATTGATTGAGCGTGAATCTTTATAGTTATGAAAAATTTTGGTGATAGATGCGCTTGGGACATCAGTTACAGACTTTGGGAGGGATAATTTATGGATGATAAAACAAAGGGAGCAGAACTGGAGAGCTTGAAAAAAGATTATCTGCTAATGGAGCAGCGTAACCAGGATGAAAAAAAATGCCTTTTAAACGTCATTTATGCCCTGGGCAGGGTTGTTGCGTTACATGACGATCTTCTAGAAGAGTTCGATGCTCTTAAAAGGCTGATTGATCCAGATCGGGAATTGCCTCTTGTTCAGATTGAAAATCAGGTTGAAACGCTTAAAAGTAAGATTTTTTCACAAGAGACAAAAGAAGATTTTGATGAGCGGAATAAACTGGATGAGTTAAGAGATCACCTGCTGAAGTCATGCAGAATTATTAAAAGAATCATGGTTGCCCTTATAGATGATTTTTATCCGGTTACCGGTGAATTGAAGGCCACAGCCGATTCCATTGATATCAAATGCCAGAAAGAAATGGAACGGATGCAATTGGAGGGCCCGGCAAACGCCTTTTTAAATTACATTCAGGGGCTCAAAAATAAAATTTTGGAGGATTTTAAATACATCAACAACACCTTTCTGACATTGCTCAACCACGTCAAAGAACTGGAAAAAACTTTAACAAGCGAATTCGGTCAGGAAGTTAGGTTAAAAGAATTTAAACAGTTCGAAACGAATGTCAACACCCAGGTCGGTTCCATAACAGACTCGTTCAGTATTCATTCAACCATCGATGAAATAAAAAGTGAGGTTGTTGAAAAGCTGACCAAGATAAAACATCTGGTGGCCCTGAAAAAAAAGGAGGAGTTGGAACGTGCTCAAAAAACTCAGGACAGCATCAATAAGCTCAAACAACGGATTAAAAAAACAGAAAAAGATGCTCGTTCAATGGCCAAAAAGGTGGATTATTTTCAGACAGCCGCCACAAAGGACGGGCTTACGGGCCTTTATAATCGAAATGCTTTTGATCGGCGATTGAACGATGGATTAAAGGTGTTTAGCGAAGAGGGAACACCTGTTGCACTGATCCTCTTTGATGTCGACAATTTTAAATGGATCAACGATACCTTGGGGCATGTTGCAGGTGATAAAATATTACAAAAAGTGGCACATTGTTTAGAAGAAGCTTTTCGAAAAGGTGATTTCATCGCACGGTATGGCGGAGACGAATTTGCCGTTGTCATTGAAGGGTTGGACGAAGAAGTTGCGCGTAAGAAAATTTCAGATTTTAATGGCATTTTTGATAAGAAACGGTTTTTTTCTCACAGTGTTGGTGATGTAAATGTAACAGTAAGCGCCGGTATAACCATGTCAAAAGAAGGCGATAATATAGAAGACTTTATAAACAGAGCCGATAAACGCATGTATGAATCCAAAAAAAAGAAACGATAAAATCAAGGTTACGACGCCACCACAACAGACCCTGCATTGACCACCATCAAGTAAACAGGGCAGGATCATTACTGATTTTGCCTTATTTGTTTGCCTAGCAACTCTCTTTTTGTTATTATAATTCAAGTCTTAACCTCTAATTGTCTTGAAGACGCATCTGAAGTTATCCAGGCAGGTTTTATTCAAGAGAATTTTTGGTGATGCCGGTCCATGGCCATATATTTTAAAAAAAGGCGATATGAACCTTGACATCGCAGGGTAACCCAATATTTTAGGATATGTGGAACAATTAAGTCACATAATATTCGATGGATTTACATAAAAATACAGGTGCGGAACTTGAGTTATAAATTGATAAGAAAGTTTGATGAGGTGATTAATGGACCCAAAGGTTAGACAGGCGATTTACAGTGCAGTGGGAAAAGAGCCTTTTGCACGGGCGATGAACATGGAACTGGTAGAATTGGAACTCGGATATAGCGCAGTGGAGATGATCTATAACCCGTCGGCCATGGACAATATCTATGAACGGGCCCATGGGGGGGCTATTTTTGGCCTTATTGACGAAGCCTTTGAGGCGGCATGTCAGACAGAAGGCACCATTGCGGTTGCATTGAACGTAAATGTTACTTATGTCTCAAGCCCGCAAGCGGGGAAATGTCTACGTGCCGAAGCCCGCCAGGTGAGCAGAACAAAAAAAACAGCAAGTTTTGATATAAAAGTATCGGAAAAGGATGGTCCGCTGATTGCGACATGTCAGGCGCTGGCTTATCATACCGGGAAACCGATACCCTTTTTATAACCCGACCTTTGCTTGAACAGCAGCAAAAAGTTTGTATGTCAATTTGGTTTTGACATGCAGGGCATAATATTTTGGAGATAAAAAATGAAAGTTTCGAAAAATGCTCTGAAGATATTGCAAAAAAGATACTTCGCACCGGGTGAAACCTGGGAAAAATTATGCCATCGTGTTGCGAATAAAGTGGCAGGAGATGAAAAGAAATCTAAGGATCGTGAAAAGTGGGAAAAAGAATATTACCAATTGATGCTGAATCTTGACTTTTTGCCCAACAGTCCCACCTTGCGAAACTTTGGTAGAAACGAAGGCTGTGGAAGTGCCTGTTTTGTTCTCCCTTTGGAAGACAGTCGCCGCAGCATTTTTAAAACTCTTTCCGATGCCGTGGATGTTCAGGCTTACGGCGGTGGGACCGGGATGAGCTTTTCTAAACTGCGTCCCAAAGGCGACCAAATCAGTTCAACCGGGGGCATTGCTTCCGGACCTCTTTCCTTCATGGAAATATTTGATTTCACCATCGGCGATATTATCCAGCAGGGCGGAACCCGCCAGGGCGCGAATATGGGGATATTGCGGGTGGACCATCCGGATATTGAAAGCTTTTTAGTGGCCAAAGCCATTGAGGGGACCCTTAAAAATTTCAATTTATCGGTGGGAATCACGGATGACTTTATGAACGCAGTTAAAAACGAGGATGATTATGATCTGGTTTTTGCCGGAAAAGTATACAAGAGGGTTTCCGCAGTTGAGCTGTGGGAAAAGATTGTGGACGGCGCATGGGAAAACGGAGAACCGGGGATTGTGTTTTTAGATACCATTAACAGAAATAATCCTTTGCAGCCCGTGGGTGAAATTGAAGCGACCAATCCGTGCGGAGAACAGCCACTTTTACCGTACTGTTCGTGTAATCTTGGATCCATCAATCTTTCTCAGATGGTTAAGGGAGATTGGATTCAGGGCCGTGCAGAAATTGACTGGAAAAAATTGCGTAAAACAGTAAAGACAGCAATACGTTTCCTCGATTCTGTTATTTCTGTAAACAATTATCCCATTGCTGAAATCGAAGAAATGACGCTAAAAACCAGACAGATCGGTCTAGGGATTATGGGGTTTGCCGACATGTGCATCAAACTTCATATTCGGTACGGATCCGGTGAGTCCATCAATCTGGCAAAAGAAATAATGTCTGACATTTATACCATTGCCAATGAAACTTCCGTGGCGTTAGGCAAGGAAAAAGGTTTGGCGTCGGTTTATGAAGAATATCCTCTATCCGGACCGAAAAGACGCAACGGAACCTTAACAACCGTTGCGCCCACAGGAACGCTTTCTTTGATTGCAAACTGTTCATCAGGTTGTGAGCCGAATTTTGCGTTTGATTATACCAAAGTGTGTCTGGAAGGTGAAAATCTTGACATTGTTCCGACTGTGGTCGGAGAATGGTATCTAAAGAAAAAAAGCGAATCATTGCCTGAATTCTTTGTGACCACAAAAGATGTTTCCATAGAAGAGCATATTATGGTTCAAGCGGCATTTCAGACAAACGGCGTTGATTCGGGTGTTTCAAAGACCATTAACGCTCCGTATGATACTGAAAAATCAGAAATTTCAAAAGCATTCTTCAAAGCCTGGGAAATGGGATGCAAGGGAATCACATTTTACAGAGATGGCTCCCGAGCTGTTCAGGCGTTAACCATTCGAGAAACACCCACGGACGCCGAAGAAGCTCAGGTGCTGGTTCGGGGAGCGCTCAAACACCGTCCCCGTGCCACCACGGGGCCAAGTTTGAAGATGAAAACCGCTTGCGGAAAACTCTATGTGGATCCTCATTTCGATAAAGACGGGATTGTTGAAATTTTTATTCGAACCGTGGGCGGAGGGTGTGCGGCTAACACAAAAGCAATGGGCATACTGTTGTCATACTGTCTGAGGGCCGGTATCCCTCCCGATAAAATCATCGGCTCAATGAAATCGATTCATTGCCCGGCATGCACCAAGGCCATATCTTCAGGAAAAGATGTGGAAGTCAACAGCTGTGCGGCTGGAATGGGAAAGGCGCTTGAAGTGGCCTTGGCATATGGGGACATATACCGCGAGGTTGCAAAACGGATCGAAGATGCGGATGTGCATTTTAACGAAGGCCATCTGGATGGTAAAAAAAATATGATCTGTCCGGATTGTGGTGCAACGGTCCACAGGGCCGAAGGATGTCTGCTTTGCTCCAATACAGAATGCGGGTGGACCCGCTGCTAGAACCAATCTCAAAAACAATCTAAGCGCCCATGACAGTGTTACGAAACGGCTCAAAATGTATTGCTCATCCCGCTTTCAGCGGGACTCCGCTTTTTCAACGTTTCGCGCTCCCGATTCTCGGGATTTCGCAAAGCTCAACTTGCTATTCCTGAACCCTAATCTTATTTTTGAGATAGGTTCTAGTTTAAATTTTTTTAAATTTAGATGCCTGGATCTCTGTTTGACTTGCCAGCCATACCTATTCAACACCTTATCGGATGATAGAAATTTTTGAGATCTTAAAAGATTACGATTGGACGACATAATTTTGAACGTTTAACGAATGTTTGTTTACGAAGCTTCCAATTTCTGCAAAACAAATTTGTACTTTTCGTGGATCATCTTCCTATCGAATTCATAGAACTCTTTCAACATCAACTGATCCTCTTCATCAGAAAGATAGTGCATATAGGCAGGAAAGAATACTTTATCCTCTTTCTCGATATGCTTCGGGTAAAAATCCACCAATCTTTTGAGTCTTGAGACGATGACTGTCAAGGCTGTTTTTTCACCGGATCGATATTGGGCATTCGCTTCGACCAGTTCTTTCGTTGTCTTCCGACCCAGCACATGTTCGTCGAGCAACTCATCCATAATTCGCCTGTTCTGATCAGACATTTGTTTGTTTGATAGTTTCTTAAAGAGGATGTCTTCCTCTTTTCCATGGTGCGTTCGATCCGCATAAATCCTGATGAAGTCAACGACGGTGTCAATAAAAAACGGATCGACCTGATTTGTTGATTCGATTTGATTTAGCTTTTGTCGAACCAGGGTTATCATTCGTTCTATTAGACGATGTTCGATCATAAGCGGTCCTCTTGATTGCATGTTTCACCTTCCTTTTTTATTTGGTAGTTGATAACAAACCGTATTGAGTCGTTTACTTGCCGAACGGACAATCCGGAAAGCGGCATTCAGGACAGTTCAAACAGAGACCGCCGTGTCCCATCTCTATTATCTGCTGCCTTTTAATCTTCTCTCCGGCTAGAATTCTTGGCAGGATGAGATCCAAAATGGTCGTTTTATGATAAAGACCGCAGGCCGGCACACCCAGGATCGGCACACCATCAATATAAGCAATCAAAAACATGGCTCCGGGTAGAATCGGGGCTCCGTAACAGTCTGTTTCCCCTCCGACCATTTGAATCCCCTTCCGGGTTACATCATCCGGATCAACGGACATTCCGCCGGTTGTCAGGATCAAATCTGCCCCAGTTGACAAGAATTTTTTAATTTTTTCGGCGATGGTCAACGGATCATCCGGTGAAAATGTTACGCCCATTACTTCAGAACCGATCCGATTAATTTTTTCGCGTAAAATTGGTTCGAATTGATCTTCGATCAGACGGGTAAAGACCTCATTTCCGGTAATGACAATTCCTGTTTTTGCTTTTCTCAGCGGCTTAACCACAGCTATTCCATGGTGGCTTTCGGCAATATCGACCGCCTTTTGAACAAGATCCTTTTTTAAAAACAGAGGAATAGCCCTTGTCCCTGCCACGATGTCGCCCCGTTTAATTAGTGTATTTGTGTGTCTCGTGGCGCACATGACGTCTTCGAGCATATTGATGCGGGTTAACGCACCCACATTGATCTTGAGTAAGCCGTCTCTTTTGGCATATAGATTTAACTTGCCCTCTTTTGGTTCTCCAAGATGGATGACCCCTGGTCCACAAAAAGCATCGGCCATTATCAGAGCAGCATCATCTTCATGCATATAGTCGTCCGGTAAATCCAAAACATAGATATGTCTTTTCCCAAGACGCTGAAGATGACAAATGTCCGACGTGGCAATCTTATGGCCCTTTTTAAAAGCTCGGCCCTTGAATTCGTTCTTTCTGATTTCGGTGACATCGTGAGCCAGAACTAAACCAACGGCTTCTTTTATTTTGACTGTTTTATACATGTTAGCATCTCATATGTTTTATGATAATTTTTCAGAGAATTGGTTTATATTTCTATCAGAAGTTGTGTAATATCCTCCTCCCTGGCAGGTGACACATACCTTTCCAAGTTTTTCTGCATAGGCTTCTTTGCAAATCGGACAAACTGTAATTTTATTTTTTTTAACTCTTTCATGCAATCGAACGATATAAATAGGTTCATATGAGAGGATGGTTTTCTGTGCAGAAAGAATGGTGTTGATCAGGATTTCCAGCGGTAGCGATTTTTTAGGGACCCACCGCATATACCAGTTGTATAGATTTGGGAATTGTCTGGTTTTTTCCAGGTCAAGCCATACCCGGTAACCGTGTCGTTTTTTTCGGTCATAAAGGCTTAGAGCGAACTTGTCCCAATCCAATATTTTCATCCAGCCGTTTCCTATCGTACAGGGAGTGAAAAGTTGAATGGCATCCGGCAGGCAGTGGCGGGTTTCGACAATTGCGTCTGCTTCCACATGCTCACCGACAAGTTCTCTGGCCAGGTCAATCATAAACATCCCAATTAAAAGCCCCGGTGCTTTCCATCCGTGAAAATTTTCAATGATGCGAAGGCAATCAATGAGGGGACGACCGCATATCTGTTTTTCAGGTAATTCAGGATGCATAATTTCTCCTATATATTGCTTAGATCTATGTAAACTTCCTCTGGAATCAATTCCGGTTTTTTTCAATTTCAACCGGGGTATATCGGTTTAACACCGCAAAGAGAATTAAGGCCATCACTGCCATTAAAACAAAAACCGAAAACCCCTGAGCGTATCCGGAATGACCGTTTAACTTAATAAAAAGTCCCATCAAAAGCGGTATGACAAAACCACCAAATGCACCCAATCCACCTACGATTCCGGCTGCACCGCCAACTGCTGCCGGAGTATATTTCGGGACCAGTTTAAATACCGCTGCATTTGCGAACCCCATTCCCAGTGCAAGAATCATCTCTCCGGCCAATGCCAGGTTTTCGGATTGTAATGCCAGAAACATTAAAGATGCACCAATACCGACTGTCAAAAAGGATATAAATGTAACTTTCTCACCCCCTATTCGATCGGAAACGTATCCGCCCAGAACCCTGAGCAAACTTGAGGAAAGGGAATAGAGAGCGGTGAGTAGACCGGCACGAACGAGACTCATATTAAACGACTCGGCCCAGTAAGTGGGAAGCCATACCGTTAAAGCAATAAATCCACCGAATGTGACAAAGTAAAAATAGGTCAACACCCATGTGCGCCAGTTTGAGCCCGCCTTTCTGATCGATTCCATAGCGGTCCCGGACGGGATTAGCTCTTCACCGCAGGCCAGCAATAAAGCGTCCGGATCGATCTCGATGCCCATTTCACGGTATTGAAAATAAGGGGCGTCTTTCATGTATATATAGATAAGAACGATGAGAACCAGAAGCATACTGAACCAGAACACATAGGAAATGGTAAATCCCAGCGAGACAACCAAATACGGCATGAGGAAAGCGAATAATCCGGGTGCCAGATTCCCTAACCCGGCATAAAGAGCCAATGCCGTCCCTTGTGTCTTTTGCGGATACCAGTAGGACACGGCGGGTATGCCAACGGAAAACACTGCGATGCCGCACCCACATAGGATACCAAACAGCAGAAAAAACGGATACTGGACAGGGCTTGGCATCGGGAAAAACCAAAATATCAGAGTAATACCCGCCACACCCAGGGCTGCCAATCCCAGCAGAATCAGAATCGGTTTCTTTCCCCCCATTCGATCAACCATTGCGCCGAAAGGAATTCTTAAGAGCGAGCCGGTGAGCGCCGGGCTGGCCGCCATTAAACCCATGAGAAACGGACTTAATGCCATGGTACCCTTTAATTTATGTACAATGGGACCAAAGGCAGAGACGCCTGCGAAGCCTCCGAAAAACGCCAGAGTTGTCCAGAACAGGGCTACTCCGCGACTGGATTGTGCGTAACAAACAGAATCTTCAGTCATGTCAACCTCCTTTTTGAAACCTTTGCAAAACGTCCCCTTTTGCCCAATTTCTGCTTCAGGCTCAAATTTCAATCCTCAAAATACTGGATGTATTCCTGTGGTTAATCCCGCCAAGGCGGGATTGCCTTCCTTGAACTTGAACAAAAATGTGTATTTTTCAAAGGTTTCTTAAGGTAAACCTTCGAGAGTTTTATAAAATCGTAATACGATTCTATTCGGCATTTTGGCCAGATGCATCCGCCACTCTTCTTCGGAAGACAATGTGCCGTCTTAACGGGTATGTAAACGGTGCGCTCCAAATGTGGACCAGTCG
>Ga0316578_10000031_pt1 | contig 28598 bp, 23 predicted proteins | sample J0NA_2_FD_203076 | JGI IMG/M metagenome (GOLD analysis project Ga0316578, IMG submission 203076) | Rhizosphere microbial communities from salt marsh grasses in Alabama, United States - J0-2_160517rDrC | ecosystem: Host-associated > Plants > Roots > Rhizosphere | place: USA: Alabama | collected... | reverse complement strand
CTGACGGACCGGAACAACCGCGGGCCGGCCGAACGGCCGGCCGCCACTGAAAGGATAGACGATGTCATCTAAGAGATATCCTCTCGCGGGCGCGGCGGTGCTTCTGGTCCTTCTCGTGATGCTCCCGTCTCTGTTCGCGGTCGACGCGCGCGAGGAACAGCGCGCGAAGATCTCGCCGGAGCTCGCGAGAATGATGAACACCGCCTCGTCCGACGAGTACGTCACGGCGATCGTCCGCTTCCACGGACGCGCCGACACGAGGCTCTATGGCGGCTCGAAACCCCGCTTCAACGCGGAGCTTCGCAACGTCGCCGAGCGGGCCCAGCGGCCCGTAGTCGATTACCTCGACAGACCCACTGTCAGGCAGAAGGTCAAGAACACCCGCAGGTTCTGGATCGATAACATCATGCTCGTCACTGCGACGCCCGATGTGATCGAGAACCTCGCCGAGCGACCCGATGTCGTCGAGGTGTTCGAGAACTTCACCGTCACACTTCCGCCGATGCCGAAGAGCGACGGACATCCCTTCGTCGGCCAGGCCCAGTCCCAGCTGTGGGACTCGATCACGAAGATCGGGGCCAAGCAGGTCTGGAGCACCTACGGGTTCGACGGGACCGGCGTGGTGATGGGCGGGATCGACACCGGAGTCGAGGTCGATCACCCCGATCTCATCGGCAAGATGGTCACCACAAATCCGGCCGACCCGACCTATCCGGGAGGCTGGGGCGAGTTCGACTCGAACGGTAACCTCGTCCCCGGCTCGGTGCCTCACGACACCGACGGGCACGGGACGCATACCACCGGGACCCAGATCGGCGGAAACGCCAGCGGCTGGGACATCGGCGTAGCCCCGGGCGCGCATTTCATGCATGCCCTCGTGCTTCCCGGCGGAAGCGGGTCGTTCGCCCAGGTGATCGGCGGCATGGAGTGGATCGTCGATCCGGACGGCAACCCCGCGACCGACGACGGTTGCGATGTCGTCAACATGTCGCTCGGCGCGACGGGGACCTATCCCGACATGATCGTGCCGGTGGACAATTTCATCGCGATGAATGTCTTCCCGGCGATATCGATCGGCAACTCGGGACCGGGCGCCTCGACAACTGGGAGCCCCGGCAACGTCCCGAGCGCCTTCGGCGTCGGCGCGGTCGACTCGATGGACGTGATCGCGAGCTTCTCGAGCCGCGGTCCCGTCACATGGAACAACCCGCCGTACGTCGGCACCTACATCAAGCCCGACATCGCCGCCCCCGGCGTGAAGATCTACTCCTCGGTCCCCGGCGGGACATGGGAGTGGAACTACGGCGCCGGCGACTGGAGCGGCACCTCGATGGCGGCCCCGCACATGGCGGGGGTGGCCGCGCTGATGAAGCAGGCCAATCCCTCCATGGACGTCGAGCTGATGAAGCAGCTCGTCGGTCAGACGGCCGTCGATCTCGGCGATCCCGGCATGGACAACAACTACGGCTGGGGGCGTGTCAACGCCTTCGCCGCCGTTACGGCCGCCCTTGCCGGCGTCGGGACCCTCGAGGGAACGGTCTACAGCTCGGCCGGACCGCCGGTCGACAATGCGAAGATCCTTATCGTGGAGACCGGACAGCGCGTCTACAGCGACGTGACCGGCCACTACACGATGCAGGTCGTCGCGGGCGACGTCACCCTCGAGGTCTCGCGGTTCGGCTACGAGACGCAGACCATACCGGTCACGATCGTCGCCGACATGACCACGACGCAGGATGTCACCCTCGCGCAGCTCCCCTCGGGTAACGTCGCCGGGTATGTCACCGACGGCGAGACCGGCATGGGGATCGCTGCCGACATCACGGTGAAGCTCGCCGGCGAGGCGGTGGTCTGGAGTTCGACCGATCCGTCTACCGGCGCGTACGACATCACCCTGCCCGTGGGCACGTACGATCTCGTCTTCGCGCCCGTCTTCCCCTATCCGCACACGACGCGGACCGGGATCGTCATCATGGAAGCGATGACCACACCGCTCGACATCTCGCTCGACGCGGCGAAGGTCCTCATCGTCGACGATGACGGCGGAGCCGGGTACGAGGTGTACTACGAGGCCGCCGTGGCGGCGGCCGGGCGCTCGTTCCTCACCGTCACCGGCGCTCCGACGGCGGAGCAGATGGCCGAGTTCGAGTCGGTCGTGTGGCTCACGGGGAACGATTACACGACCACGCTGTCCGCGGCCGACCAGGTCGCGCTGGCCGCGTATCTCGACGCGGGCGGCCGCCTGTTCCTCTCCGGCCAGGACATCGGGTACGACATCCACACCGAGCCGTTCTACGCCGACTACCTGCATGCCGCATACGTGCAGGACAACGTCGGCCTGCGCGGATGCCTCGGCGTACCGACGAGTCCCGTCGGCGCTGGATTCGCCTTCGAGATCCAGGGCGGGACCGGCGCGGGGAACCAGGGGTACCCGTCCGAGATCGACCCGCTCTATCCGGCCCTGCCGGCGTTCGTCTATGACGAGGCGGTCCTTCCGTCCGGCATGGTGGCGAACGACATGAGCAAGGGCTCGGTCGACCCGATGGCGATCCAGAGCACCGGCACGGCGGGACTCACCGTCGACACCGGCGGATACAAGATCGTCTACTTCGCATTCGGGTTCGAGGCCATCGCCACCGAGACCGACCGCACGGCCGTGATGGCCCGCGTGCTCGACTGGCTGCTCGGCTACCCGGAGATCGCACACACGCCGCTCGGCGACACGGAGAACACGAGCGATCCGTATCGGGTCGCCGCCGCGATCACCTCGGCGTATTTCGATCTCGACCTGTCGAGCTTCGCCGTCGTGTACGACGCGGGGGCCGGAGACGTCGTCCTGCCGATGACGCCGACCGGGATCCCCGACGAGTACGAGGCCTTCATCCCGGCGCAGCCGGTCGACACCGAGGTCGCGTACTACATCACGGCGAGCGACGTCGCGGGGCACACGAGCACGCATCCGCTCGCCGCTCCCGGCGCGCGCCACGTCTTCAAGGTCGGCTGGGACACCGAGCCGCCCGTTGTGCTGCACAACCGCCACTACAACACGAACGACCTCACCGGGCCGTACCAGATCTGCGCCGAGGTGACCGACAACATCGGCGTCGAGACGGTATGGCTGATGTGGTCGCGCAACGGCGGCATGTTCCACCGGCAGCTCATGGAGCCGCAGGGCGGCGGCATGTACTGCGGCGCGATCCCCGGTCCGTCCGAGGTGGGGGACGTCTACGAGTACCACCTGCTCGCGATGGACGAGTCGTACCGCGGCAACGTCACCCGCGTGCCCGATATGGGGGAGTACAGCTTCGAGATCGTCGAGTACTTCCTGTGGGATTTCGAGTATGACGACGGCGGCTTCACCGTCGGCAACGACGTGTGGGAGTGGGGCGCCCCGACAAGCGGACCGGGCGGCGCGCACAGCGGCGCGAACGTCTGGGCAACCGTGCTTGGCGGCCCCTATCCGAACAGCGCCGACGCCACGCTCACGATCCCGGCGATCACGCTGGCGGCCGACAAGCCGTACGCGATGATGTCGCTGTGGCACTGGTACGAGATGGAAGGCTCCTCCACCCGCTACGACGGCGGAAACGTCAAGGTGTCCATCGACGACGGCGCGACCTGGACGGTCATCACGCCGGTCGGCGGATACGACGGGACCGCGAGCAGCAGCAACGCCGGCATCCCCGGCGAGCCGTGCTTCAGCGGGTACGACGACATGTTCTGGCAGCAGGAGCTCTTCGACCTGTCGCCCTTCACGGGGAACACGGTCACACTCCGCTACCACTTCGGCAGCGACGGCAGCGTGAACAAGGCCGGCTGGTACATCGACGACGTGATGGTGCGGAGCACCGACACGGACGATGTGCCGCCGACGATCAGCGGGACCGTCGTTCCGGCAAGCTCGTTCGACGCCGTCGGTCCGTACGGCGTGACGACGACGGTGACCGACTTCCTCGGGACCGTCGCGGGCGTCTGGCTCGGCTACAGCGTCGACGGCGGCGCCTGGGTCGAGATGCCGATGACCGCCGGAACGGGGGACGACTGGTCCGCTTCGATACCCGGCCAGCCGAACGGTTCGCGGATCCGGCTCTACGTCCGCGCCGAGGACTCCTCGGCCAACGAGGCGTACGATCCGGGTGGCGCTCCGGGCGACTGGTACGAGTTCAGCATCCTGCCCTCGGCGCCGGTCCTCGTCATGCAGGGGACCAGCTCGAGCACGCCGCTCACCATGTTCCAGGAGGCGTTCGGCGATGCAGGCATCGCCGCCGATTTCTGGTACCGCTATACACAGGGATGGCTGACACCGGCACAGCTCGCGCTGTACAAGGTGATCGTGCTTGACGAGTCGAGCGGCCTGACCTCGACCCAGATGGCCGACCTCGGCGCCTGGCTCGACGGCGGGACGCAGGAGGCCAAGCGCCGCCTGTGGATCATGGGCCGCGACCTCGGTTACAACTCGACCACGAGACCCTGGCTCGAGCAGTACATGCGGGCATCGTACGTCCAGGACGATCCGGCATTCCGCGAGATCACCGGATACCCGGGCGAGCCTATCGGCGCGGGCGAGACCTTCGTCATCGTCGGCTCCTACCCCGACGAGATCCAGCGCTCGACGGCCTACCCCGGCGGCGAACTGGTCTACCAGTACACCGGAACGGGGACCGCGGCGGTCTCGCGCGATGAGCTCGCCGGTGAATACGAGAAGGAGGAGAAGGACTGGGACGGCATCATGCCGTACGCGCCGAAGAGTCTCGACGCGGGAGCGGCGATCAAGTACAACGCCGAGACCTACCGCTCCGTCTACTTCTCGTTCAACCTGTACTACGTGCAGGAACCCGAAAGACGTGCCGGGATCGTCGGGCGGGCCCTCGGCTGGCTCGCCGCCCCGGACATCGTCCACCAGGCCCTGCACGACACGGAGGACACGCTGAGCGCCTACCAGGTGCTCGCCGAGGTCTATTCCGAGACGCTCGACCTGAGCCGCGTCTATCTCGTCTACGACGTCGGCGCCGGCCCCGTCACCGTGACGATGGCGCCGACCGCCAACCCGAACGAGTACAGCGCGGCCATCCCGGCGCAGGGGTACGGCACGCTGGTGCAGTACTACCTGCAGGCGTCGAACACCGACGGCAACACGTCGTACCACCCGCACGGGGCGCCGGCCGTTCAGCACACCTTCGAGGTGACAGCTGATAATACGCCGCCTGAGATCGTCCACATCCCTCTGGGCAACTCCGCCGACATGGCGGGGCCGTGGACGGTCAGCGCAGTGGTGACCGACAACGTCGGCGTCGACCCGACGGCGGTCAGGCTGATCTGGAACAAGAACGGCGGAGCGAACACCTCCGTGGCTATGACGAACACGTCCGGCGATACGTACGAGGCCTCGATACCGGGGCCGGCAGTGCTCGGCGACGTGTTCAACTACTACATTACGGCACGTGACGTCGCCACCATCCCGAATACGGCCCGGGAGCCCGCGACCGGCTACCATTCCTTCGAGATCGTCGACTACTATGCATGGGATTTCGAGGCGAATGACGGCGGGTTCGCGGCGACCGGTCCCGACTGGGAGTGGGGAGAGCCTACCAACGGTCCGGGCTCGGCCTATTCCGGCGTCAACGTCTGGGGCACCAGGGTGACGGCTGACTACTCGGCGAGCTCGAACTCGATGCTCGACCTGCCGGCCGTGACCGTCCCGACATCGGCGCCGAGCGCCGTCCTGAGCTGGTGGCAGTGGTACTACATCGAGACGAACTACGACGGCGGGAACGTCAAGATCTCGACCGACGGCGGCTCGACGTGGACCATCCTCCTGCCCGATATCGGGTACACCGGCACGGCGAGCAGCTACAACGCCGGCATCCCCGGCGAGGCCTGCTTCACCGGGTACTATCACAACACGTGGGAGAAGGCCACGGTCAACCTGACGCCGTACATCGGCCAGTCGGTGATCATCCGCTTCCACTTCGGAAGCGACTCGAGCGTCAACAGGGCGGGCTGGTTCATAGACGACGTGCGGATCGAGGGTGTCGCCGACACCGAGGGTCCGCTGTTCGTCTCGACCGACGTGCCCGAATCGACGTTCGACACGACGGGGCCGTACACGGTCACCAGCGAGATCGTCGATGCGCTCAGCGGCGTCGCTTCGGCGGAGCTGCACTACAGCGTGGACGACGGCATGACCTGGAACGACCTCGCGATGTCGCCGGCCGGCGGAAACGACTGGTCGTGCGGCATTCCGGGACAGCCCTCCGGCACGAGGATCCGGTTCTGGCTCGAGGCGGCCGACGCCAACAGCAACGGATCAGTCGATCCGGCCGGCGCTCCGGGAGCGTGGTACGAGTTCGGCATCATGCCGTCCGGCGACTATCTCGTGATCCAGGGCGGCGGCAGCTACACGCCGGCGACGACGTGGCAGGCCGCCTTCACCACGATCGGCGAGACGGTCGACTTCTGGAACTGGGACGCGCTCGGGTTGCCCACCCTCGAGATGCTTCTCGCCTACACAGGCGTGATCGTCGACGAGAGCTGGTACCTCGACACGTCGCAGATGACCCTGCTCGGCACGTTCCTCGGCACCGACGACGGCGTGCGCAAGCAGGTCTTCTTCGCCGGAAGGGATCTCTCTTACGGCTCGACGGCGAGGCCGTGGATGGAGCAGTACACGGGAGCGGCGTACGTCAAGGACGACCCGAGCTGGCGGAGGCTGGACTCGACGCCGGGCGATCCGATCGGCAACGACGAGAGCTTCGTCATCGCCGGTTCGTACCCGGACGAGCTGCAGCTCTCTACCGCGTGGCCCGGCGGTGCGATCGTGTACTTCTACAGCGCCCTCAACAACACCCTCGACCGCTTCCCGACCGAGGAAGCGATGAGGGAGTTCTACGAGAAGATAGGGAAGGACTGGGATCCGAAGCTCTGGCCGCTGGATCCCGGCAGCAGTGATGCGGCGGCCGGCATCAGGTTCGTCGGTCCGTATCACAACTCCGTCTACTTCTCGTTCCAGTTCAACTACATCCAGGAGGAGACCCGCAGGGCCGAGATCCTCGGTCGCGTCCTCGCCTGGCTGGGGACCGCGTCAGGTCTGACCACCGACATGGCGGACCGGACGTCCCTTGCCGAGGACACCCCGCCGATCCCGGACGAGCTGACCCTTCTGCAGAACTACCCGAACCCGTTCAACCCCGTCACCCGGATCCAGTTCGGCGTGCCGGCGGGATACGACGGGGCGGTGGAGCTGCGGATCTACAACGTGAAGGGCGAGCTCGTGACGACCCTCTTCTCGGGGACGACCCAGCCCGGATACCACACCTTCGAGTGGAACGGGCTGAACAATGGAGGTCGTCAGGTCAGTTCCGGCATCTACTTCTGCCGGTTCTGCGCAGGCGACACCAAGATCGTCAAGAAGATGGTCCTTCTGCGGTAACCCGCGGACAGCAGGGGGCCGGGGCGTCAGTCCCGGCCCCCATTTTTATATCCGATAACAAGTTGCCCCTTCAGGAGTCCGGTCGAGAAACCTCTTGACCCCGTATGCCTTTTTGATAATAATAACTATTATCGATTTTTGGAGGTGACAGGGCATGCCCTGGGAAAGGACGACGAAACAGCGGACGGTGATCCTCGAGGAACTCCGGGAGATGCGGTCCCATCCGACGGCCGATGAGCTCCACGAGAGGGTCCGGCTCCGCCTGCCGAGGATAAGCCTCGGGACAGTCTACCGAACGCTCGAGTCGCTCGAGCGGGCGGGGATGGTGCGCGTTGTCGGCCACCCCGGCTCGCAGCGCCGGTTCGACGCCACCGGCGGGGACCACGGACATATCAGATGCATCAGATGCGGGCGTGTCGATGACCTCGCCGGCCCGGCCGACGCTCGGGCCGGTGACGACGGAGCGGTGGAGCGGCTCGGGTACGTTGTGCTGGAACGCCGTGTCGACTTCGTCGGGATCTGTCCGGCCTGCCGGGAGAAGGAGGAGCGCGATGGCTCGTAGACGGCACCACAGGGGCGGACCGCTGCACCGTGCGCTCGAGGCGCTCTACTCGCGGTACGACAGCCGCGATTTCGCCGATCCGGACCCGGTCGTTTTCCTCTATCGCCATGCGGATCCTCTCGACAGGGAGATCGTCGCTCTGGTCGCGTCGTCGCTCGCGTTCGGCGGGGTACGGCAGATACACGGGAGCGTCGCCCGGGCGCTCGAACCGATGGGATCTGCTCCGCGACGCTATCTCACCGAGGCAGGGCGCAGGAGCCTGAGCCTCGATTACAGGGAGTTCCGGCACCGCTGGGTCAGCGGGGCCGATATGACTGCCCTCCTCGAGAGGGCGGGGGAGTCGATAAGGCAGCACGGCTCGCTCGGGGAGTTTTTCCTCGCCGGGCTCGACCAGCAGGACGAGGATGTCATCCCCGCCCTCGAGAGGTTCGCCGCCGGGCTGGGGCCGGCCGGATGCGGAGCAGGAGAGAGCCTCGTCCCCGATCCGTGCCGTCGCAGCGCCTGCAAGCGGCTCAATCTGATGCTCAGGTGGATGGTCCGCAACGACAACATCGATCCGGGCGGATGGAGCGGCGTGCCGGCATCGAAACTCGTCGTCCCGCTCGACAGGCATATGCACCGTTTCGGTCTGCGTCTCGGCCTGATAGAACGGGGCCAGGCAGACCTCGTCGCGGCCCGGGAGCTCACCGCCGCATTCAGGGCGATGGAGCCGGGCGATCCGGTGAAATACGACTTCGCCCTGACTCGTCTCGGCATCCGCCGCGACGAGGACCGCGAGGAACTGCTCGCGCGGCTCGGCATCGAGGCCGACCCAGTCGCGACCGTGGAGAGCTGAGATGATCGATCTGCTTAAGAATATTCTGGCCGGGATCTGGGAGACGACGAGGGAGATGTCTCCGTTCCTGCTCTTCGGTTTTCTCGTCGCGGGGATCCTGTACGTCTTCGTCAGGACGGACCTCGTCGAGAAGCATCTCGGCGGGCGGGGCGTGTCGCAGGTCCTGAAGGCCTCGCTGCTCGGCGTTCCCCTGCCGCTGTGCTCGTGCGGCGTGATCCCCGTCGCCGCCTCACTGCGCCGCCACGGGGCGGGGAAGGGGGCCACGACATCGTTCCTCATCTCGACCCCCCAGACGGGGGTGGACAGCATCATGGTCACGCTGAGCCTGCTCGGCCCCGTCTTCGCGATCTTCAGGCCGCTCTTCGCCTTCGTCAGCGGGCTGATCGGCGGCGGTCTGGTGAGCCTGCTCGATCCCCGAGAAGCCTCTGGCAGTGAGGGAGCCCGGCCGACCTGCATCGACTGCGAGAGCGGCGGGGGGCACGACGCCGGGATCGGGGGAGCGCTGCGGTACGGCTTCCACACCCTGCCGCGGGATATAAACAGGGCGCTGATCATCGGCGTCGTTCTCGCCGGCGTGATAGGCGCGATCATCCCCAACGACTTCTTCGCATCGGTACTCGGAGGCGGGATCGTCGCGATGCTCGTCATGATGGCGGTCGGCATACCGGTCTATGTCTGCGCGACCGCCTCGGTGCCGATCGCGGCGGCGCTTATCGCCAAGGGGATCTCCCCGGGCGCCGCTCTCGTCTTTCTCATGACCGGCCCCGCGACCAACGCCGCGACGATCCTCACCGTCACGCGCGTGATGGGGCGCAGGACGGCCGCGATCTACCTCGGCTCCGTCGCGCTGTGCGCGATCGGCGGCGGGCTCCTGCTCGACGCGATCTACCGGACCGGGTCGGCGCCGCATGTGATGCACTATCACTGGATGCTGCCGGAGTGGATAAAGGACATGAGCGCCGCAGCCCTGGCGCTGGTGATCGCGGGCTCGTTCTTCAGGACCCGCACATCGGATATCTCCCGGGAACCCGGGAAGGGCGGGCAGCATATAATATTCAAGATAAAGGGGATGCACTGTCAGCAGTGCGTCCGCGCCGTCACCGGGGCCCTCGGTGCGGGAACGGGGGCGGCCTCGGTCTCCGTCGATCTCGATACGGGCACCGCGGTCGTCGCTGGGGAGGACCTCGACGAAGCGGCCCTGGCGAAGGCGATCGAGGAACTCGGCTATACGGTCACCGGGGTCGAGCGCTCCGGAGGGCTTGAAGAGGAAACGAATCAGGTGTAGGCTGGTACAACCGATCCAAGGGAGGTCATATCGATGTCGTTGAAAGGTACGCAGACGGAGAAGAACATACTCACCGCTTTCGCGGGCGAGTCGCAGGCGCGCAACCGCTACACCTACTTCGCCAGCCAGGCGAAGAAGGAGGGGTTCGTACAGATCAGCCATATCTTCGAGGAGACGGCGGACCAGGAGAAGGAGCACGCCAAGCGTCTCTTCAAGCTCCTCGAGGGAGGAGAGGTCGGGATCGCCGCGTCGTTCCCCGCCGGCGTGATCGGCACGACGAGCGAGAACCTCAAGGAAGCGGCCGGCGGCGAGTACTACGAGTGGAACGAGATGTACCCCGGATTCGCGAAGGTCGCCCGCGAGGAGGGATTCGACGAGATCGCGAAGATCTTCGAGGCGATAGCCGTCGCCGAGAAGCAGCACGAGAAGAGGTACAAGGGGCTGCGGACCAACATCGAGAACGGCACGGTCTTCAAGAAGGCGAAGCCGGTCGTGTGGCGGTGCCGCAACTGCGGCTACCTGCACACCGGCGACGAGGCGCTGGAGCAGTGCCCCGCCTGCGCTCATCCGCAGGCTCATTTCGAGCTCCTCGCCGAGAACTGGTAAGATGCATCGGCACGAAACCGACCGGGATGGACCGGTCATACAAATGAAGGATAGGGAGGTCGGACAATGACGAAGAGACTCGAGATCTACAAGTGCGACATGTGCGGAAATATCGTCGAGGTGATGCACGGCGGCGCCGGCAAGCTCGTCTGCTGCGGCCAGGAGATGAAGGTGTTCGAGGAGAAGACCGCCGACCAGGCCACAGAGAAGCACGTGCCGGTGATCGAGAAGGTCGACGGCGGGTACAGGGTCGTCGTGGGCAGCACGCCGCACCCTATGGAGGAGAAGCACTGGATCGAGTGGATCCAGCTCATCTCCGGCGACACATCGTGCCGTGCGTTCCTCAAGCCGGGGGACAAGCCCGAGGCGATTTTCAAGTGCGACCTGAAAGACGTATGGGCCCGGGAGTACTGCAACGTCCACGGGCTGTGGAAGAAGGAGTAGGTTACGATGATCCCCGAGAAGATCCAGACGGCGTTCAACGAGCAGATCATGCACGAGACCTACTCGGCCTGGCTCTATCTCTCGATGGCGGCCTGGCTCGAGGCTGAGGGCTTCGAGGGCATGGGACAGTGGATGCGCGTGCAGACGCAGGAGGAGCTCACGCACGCGATGCGGTTCTACAACCACATCCTCGAGAGGGGCGGCAGCGTGGAGCTGCTCGCCATCGAGAAGCCGCCGGCGAAGTGGGAATCCCCGCTCGCCGCGTTCGAGGCGGCACTCGAGCACGAGCGGTTCATCACCGGCAAGATCAACGAGCTGATGGCCCTCACGCTCAAGGAGAACGACTTCGCCTCCAAGACGATGCTCCAGTGGTTCGTCGACGAGCAGGTCGAGGAGGAGGACAACGCGACGAAGAACGTGCAGAACACGAAGATGGTCGGAGGCAAGGGGCAGGGTATGCTGATGCTCGATCGCGAGATGGGGCAGCGCACCTTCGTCTATCCGCCAGCCATCGCCAGCCCGGCATCTCCCGCCGCGGACGCCGGAGCGTAACCAGGACGGACACCGGGCGGCGCATGACGTCCGGCATGAGAATCGGGACGCGGGGGGAGGCATGCGCCTTCCCCCGCTCTGTTTCACGCGGGCCCTCCGCGGATCGGATGCGGAATGAAAACAGACAAAGCGATGCATGTCGTCATCGGAGGTGAGGCGGGACAGGGACTCGTCACTGTCGGCCATCTGCTCTCGCTGATCTTCGTGCGTCTCGGATACCGGATCGTCGTGACTAAGAGCTACATGTCGAGGATCAGGGGCGGGCACAACACCTACTCGATCAGCGTCTGCGCCGGTGCGGTGGAGGCCCCAGTCGAGCCGATAGACGTCCTCGTTGCACTGACCCCCGAGACCGTCGATCTCCACAGGCAGGAAGTGGTCGGCGGCGGACTGATCATCGGCGATGCCTCGTTCATCGGCTCCGGCGACGGGTTCGCCGCCGTCCCTTTAAGCGATATCGCAAAGGAGCACTATATCAACACCGCCGCCGTCGGCCTGCTCTGCTCGGTGCTCGGGATCGGGCTCGAGCAGGCGGAACGGCTCATCGGCGAGACGTTCGAGAGCAAGGGCGGAGAGGTGGTCGAGGAGAACCTCTCGGCGCTGCGCGGGGGATACGCATGGGCCGAGGATCGCGAGGAGATGCGCAGACCGCTCCCGCGGCCGCGCAGGGGCGGGCAGCGGATCATGCTCAACGGCAACCAGGCGATCGCCCTCGGGGCGCTGTCGGCCGGCGTGCGCTTCTGCGCCTTCTATCCCATGACGCCGGCGACGTCGGTGCCGCTGACCCTTATATCGGCGGCCGACGAGGCGGGGATCGTCGTCGAGCAGGCCGAGGACGAGATTGCCGCGATCAACATGGCGATCGGCGCATCGTACGCGGGCGCTCCGTCTATGGTGGCTACCTCGGGGGGAGGATTCGCCCTGATGATCGAGGGTGTGAGCCTCGCCGGGATGACCGAGACGCCGGTGGTGATAGTGCTCGCGCAGCGTCCGGGCCCGGCGACGGGACTGCCGACGCGGACCGAGCAGGCCGATCTCGAGATGGTCCTCTACGCCGGGCACGGGGAGTTCCCCAGGGCGATCTTCGCGCCGGGGGACGTCGAGGAATGCTTCAATCTCACGCGGCAGGCCTTCGAGACCGCCGAGCACTACCAGGGTCCGGTCTTCGTCCTGACCGACCAGTTTCTCGCCGACTCGGCGAGGGCCGTCGCGCCGTTCCCCGTCGAGAAACTCGATCAGGTGAGGCCGGGGGACGATACGGGATCCGTCAAGGCGCCGTACCGCCGGTACGAGATCACACGTGACGGGATATCCCCGAGGCTGCTCCCCGGGGCGAGCGACCACCTCGTCGTGGTCGACAGCGACGAGCACACCGAGGACGGCCATCTGACAGAGGATCTCGAGGCGCGGCTGCGGATGGTCGACAAGCGCCTGCGAAAGGGGAGCGGGATGGCGCGGGAGACGATAGCGCCGACCCGCGACGGCGACGAGAGCCCCGATGTGCTGCTCGTCTGCTGGGGCTCGGTCAAGGGAGCGGCGCTCGGGGCCGCCCGGCTGCTGCGCGGCCGGGGGACCTCCGCGGCGGTCCTTCACTTCGCACAGGTCTGGCCGCTGTCGCCCGTACAGTTCATCGAGACGCTGCAGGGCGCCTCGCGCGTGGTCGCCGTCGAGGGAAACGCCACGGGGCAGCTCGCTCGGCTGATCCACCGCGAGAGCGGGTTCGAGATACCGGAGCGGATCCACCGCTATGACGGCCTGCCGATAACGCCGGGGTACATCCTCCGGGCGATGGAGGAGGAGTGAAGATGGCGACGATAGAGGAATTCGGAGAGTACGAGACGGCATGGTGCCCGGGCTGCGGCAACTTCAAATTGCTCGAAGGGCTCAAGCAGGGGCTCGCCGCGGCTGGCCGCCGCCCGCGCGACCTGCTCCTCGTGAGCGGCATCGGGCAGGCGGCGAAAGCCCCGCACTATCTCAACGCCAATGTCTTCAACGGCCTTCACGGCAGGGCGGTGCCCGCCGCGACAGGCGCGAAGCTCGCCGATCCGCGGCTGACCGTCATCGTCGAGAGCGGCGACGGGTGCTGCTACGGCGAGGGGGGGAACCATTTCCTCGCGGCTATCAGGCGGAACATCGACCTGACGATGATCGTCCACGACAACATGATCTACGGTCTGACGAAGGGGCAGGCGAGTCCCACCTCGCAGCGCGGGCTCGTGACGAAGGCGCAGCCGCACGGCGCCGCATCGGAGCGCTTCGACCCGGTGACGACGGCGATCGCCCTCGGAGCGGGGTTCGTCGCCCGGGCCTTCGCCGGAGATACCGGGCACCTCGCCGGAGTGATAGCCGATGCGATCACGCACCGGGGGTTCTCGCTGGTCGATGTCTTCCAGCCCTGTGTGTCGTTCAACCACGTGAACACCTTCGCCTGGTACAAGAAACGCTGCTACCGGCTTCCCGACGGGTACGATCCGGCCGACCGCGAGGCGGCGATGCGAACGGCAGGGGAATGGGGCGAGAGGATCCCGGTCGGTATCCTCTACCGCTCCGAGCGCCCCTCGTATACCGACTCGATCCCCGCGCTCGCGGACGGGCCGCTGTCCGGCAGGGAGGTCGACAGGAAAAAGCTCTCGGAGTTCCAGAGGAGCTTCGGGTAGAATAGATGCGCTGCGCCGGCGCTCCTGTCTGCGGAGCCCGGCAGGATCGTCGCAGAGAAGGAAGGTAATCGTATCATGAAGGCGTGCAGAGCGGTGAAGATCACCGACTCGATCTACTGGGTCGGCGCGATCGACTGGGACATACGGAACTTTCACGGATACTCGACCGGACGCGGGACGACATACAACGCCTACCTGATCATGGCCGACCGCATAACGCTCGTCGACACGGTCAAGGCGCCGTTCATCGAGGAGATGTTCTCGAGGGTCAGGTCGATCGTCGATCCCTCGAAGATCGATGTCATCATCTCAAATCATGCGGAGATGGACCATTCCGGCTCGCTGCCGCGCGCGATAGAGCTGATCAAGCCGGGCGCCGTGTACGCGTCGAAGAAGGGGGTCGAGGCCCTCGAAGCGCACTTCGGGCTGACCGGCATCGAGGCCGTCGAGGACGGCGGGACGATCGATCTGGACAGCCACACGGTGACCTGCCTCGAGACGAGGCTTCTCCACTGGCCGGACAGCATGGTGACGCACGTGTCGCCGGACAAGCTCCTCTTCTCGCAGGACGGGTTCGGGATGCACCTCGCCTCGAACGAGCGGTTCGACGACGAGATCGACGACTACGTCCTCTATCATGAATCGGCGAAGTACTACGCGAACATCCTGATGCTCTACTCGAACATCGTGGCCAAGGTGCTGAAGAAGATCGAAGAAAGCGGCCTCGAGATAGATGTCATAGCCCCCGACCACGGGCCGGTGTGGCGTTCGAAGATTCCGTGGATCCTCGATCTGTACCGGCGGTGGTCGGCACGGGAGATGAAGAAGAAGGCGGTGATCGTCTACGATACGATGTGGGACAGCACGCGCATGATGGCCCGCGCGATAGAGGACGGCCTGACAGAGGGCGGAGTGCATGTGAAGCTGTTCAACGCGACCGCGACGGGCCGTTCGGACGTCGTCACCGAGCTGATAGACGCCGCGGCGCTGATTGTCGGCTCTCCGACGCTGAACAACCACATCTTCCCGACGGTCGCAGACGTGCTCGTCTACCTCCAGGGGCTGAAACCGAAGGGGCTGATCGGAGCGGCCTTCGGATCGTACGGGTGGAGCGGGGAGGCGGTCCGCGTGATAAGCAGCATGCTCGAGGAGATGAAGGTCGAGCTGGTGGGCGAGGGGCTGCGTGTGAACTGGGTCCCGAAAAAAGACGATCTCGAGAAGTGCCGTCAGCTCGGCCTCGAGATAGCCCGGCGCATCAAGGACCTGCCCGATACGATGCTCATAACGAAGGTCTGCGGGTAGAAGGCGTTTTTCCCGATATATGCATATCCGGCCCCTTGACAGGGGGCCGGTGCAGATATATAATGGTATTGTGGTACTTGAATATCTATAAGGAGGCCATCGATGCAGAACGCACTGAGGATTTCGGAAGCGGCGAACCTCGCCCTCCATACGATGGTCCTCCTCGCCGGGGCCGGAGACAAGAAGTATTCGGTAAAGAAGATAGCGGGGATCATCTGCGCCTCCGAGGCGCATCTGGCCAAGGTCCTCCAGCGGCTCTCCCGCTCCGGTCTCGTCGTATCGGCGAGGGGGCCGAAGGGGGGGTTCACCCTGTCAAGGAGGCCCGACGAGATCACTCTGCTCGACGTCCTCGAGACGATCGACGGCCCGTTCGAGCCGCAGGACTGTCTGATGAGGGGGCGGACCTGCGGGGAGTTCGGGTGCCTCTTCGGCGACCTTCTCGGCGAGATGAACGAACGCATCAGGGAGTATCTCGGCGGGAGGAACCTCGAGGACGTCAAGTGGGTCTTCAGCAGTCCCGCCGACAAGGAGGGCCCGTACGATGAAGCGTAAGATAATCAGGATCGATGAGGATCTCTGCACCGGTTGTGGTGCCTGCATACCCGACTGCCCGGAGGGTGCCCTCCAGCTGATCGACGGGAAGGCGCGTCTTGTCAGCGATCTTTTCTGCGACGGGCTCGGGGCCTGTATTGGGAGCTGCCCGGAAGGGGCGATCACGGTGGAGGAGCGTGACGCCGAGCCGTACGATGAAACACGCGTGATGCGGAACATCATACCGCAGGGCCCCAATGTGATCCGCGCCCATCTCGAGCATCTGCAGTCGCACGGGCAGGACGAGCTCCTGCGCGAGGCGATCGCCTGCCTCGTCGAAGACGACATCGAGGTCCCGCCGGAGTTTCTCGCCGCCTCGGCCTGCCGGTGCGACGAGACGGCTCCAGCCTCCGCCGGAGGCGGATGCCCCGGCGCGCGCCTGATGAGCCTCGATCCGCATCCTGCGGCGCCGCTGCCGAAGGCCCAGGAGCCCGCAGCGGACAGGCAGTCACGGCTGAGGCAGTGGCCGGTGCAGATCATGCTGGTGCCGACGACGGCGCCGTTCCTCGAAGGGGCCGACCTCCTCTTCGCCGCCGACTGCGTGCCGTTCGCCTATCCGGAGTTTCACGAGAAGCTGCTCCGCGGGCGGGTCTGCCTGGTCGGATGCCCCAAGTTTGACGACGCGCAGCACTATCTCGAGAAGATCACGGAGATATTCCGCCTCAACGACATCAGATCGGTGATGATCGCCTATATGGAGGTCCCCTGCTGCGGCGGGCTGGTGAGGCTCGTCGAGGCGGCGATGGCCGCCTCGGGCAAGAACATCCCGCTTGCGAAGCAGAAGATCAGCATACACGGCGACCAGATCTGACTCTCGCGATCACACCCGTTCGAGCTCATCGAGCCAGCAGGCCGCCGGGTCGATCCGGCGCCGGAAGAACCTGCCGCTGTTGTGCGGATCGCGCGCCTGGTGGAACCGTAAGTAGAAGTAACGGTCATCGGTGCCGGCAAGCGAGATCTTGCCGTCACGGTGCGACATCACATACCGGAACCGCTTGCTGTACCCGTCGAGCATCGCCTTGGCCCTCTCGACGATCCCGCTCCCCTCGAGCAACGGGACCTGGAACAGCTTCTTGACCCGCTTGACGGGGCGGCACTGGAAGACGTAGTACGGGATGATCCCGCATCCGGTCAGAGACCCCTGCAGATCGGCCAGCACGGTCGGATCGTCGTTGACTCCGCGCAGCAGCACGGTCTGGTTGTTCGTGACGACACCGGATCTCTGGAGCTTCGTGACCGCTCTTCTCGCCGCCGGTGTCAGTTCCCGTGGATGGTTGAACTGCGTGCTGACGAAGACGCGTTTCTCCTTCGTCGAGACCTCCCGCAGCGTCTCGAGCAGCTCCCGGTCTTCCGATATGCGCTGCGGCATCGTCACGGGGACCTTCGTGCCGAGCCTTATGAAATCGAGGTGTCTCACCGAGGAGAGCCCCTCGAGGAACCTGCGGATCATGTGCGTCGGCAGGGCTAGCGGGTCACCGCCGCTGAGCAGGACGTTGTTGACCTCGCGGTGCGCCCTGATGTATCTGAGCGCGTCGGTGAACCGGCTCATGATCTCGTGGGACGGCAGACCGACGAGCCGCTTGCGGAAGCAGTACCGGCAGAACGAAGTGCAGATGTTTGTCGTCAGCAGCAGAACGGTGCGCTCGTACTTGTGCTGGAGCCCCTGCATCCTCGTGTTGAGCTTCTCGCCGCTCTGGTCGTAGGCGCCGGAGGTATCGAGCTCGCCGGTATCGGGAACGACCATCCGCCGCAGCGGGTCTGCGGGATCGCTCCAGTCTATCAGCGATGCATAGTAGCGAGTGATGCTCATCGGGTGACGCTCGGTCACCGAGCGCAGACGTCTCCTATCGGCCGGGGTCAGATCCGCGATCTCTCCGAGCTGGTCGATGGAGATGATATTCTTGCCGAATTCCTCTTCCCACCCCATGGAACTCCTCCTCCGTGGCTATGTGCAGCCGTTGAAACGGTGTGTGCGGTCGTACGTGCAGAGCAAAGACAAGTGACTGCCTGAGGGCTGCGGAACCGGGCGGGTGGCCCCGTCCAGCGTACGGTTTTATAATAGTATTATTTATCGATGGTTACAAGCACAAATCCCCCCGCTCCGGATAGAGAGCGGGGGGATCGGATCGAAGACGGTCTCGAAGGAACCCGTTACTCGCCGGTGAGCACCGAGTCCATCACCGCGGCGAGCTGAACGGGTCCGTAGTATCCGACGATATGGCGCACTTCCGTCCCTTCCCTGTCGAGGAAGAGGATGTTGGGTATCCCGATGCCATCGTATTTACGGGCATTGCTGCCATATGCCACGGCCACGTCCTGCTGTTTATCGACATCGATCCTCACCGTCACGAACGATGCGGCCTTCGCGATAACCGTCGAATCGGAAAAGGTCGAGTCCTCCATGGCGTGGCACGGGGGGCACCAGGTGGCCATGAAGTCGATCATCACCGGCTTTCCCGTCTGCCGGGCCGAGGCGAGCGCCTCGTCGATCGAATGTCCCCAGGGGATGCCGCCGTTCTGTGTCTGGCCGCCGCCTGTGCAGGCCGAGGCGGCTATCGCCGCCGTGACTATCAATGCCGCCAGGATCCGTCTGCTCGTCACCGGTACCTCCCTGTCGCTGTTGGTCGGACGAAGTATCGTCGGATGATACGACCGGAAGGTCCGTCTGGCAAGTGCCGTCGACGGTGGATCAAAGATGCTAAAAGGGGCCATGACCCCTCGGTGCATGACCCCTTCGTCCCGGAGCAGCGCTGGTGACTGTCAGGCCGGGCGATTCGTCCTGATAAAGATACGTGAACCCCTCGTCAGCTCGAGCCCCGCTTTCTCCGTGTCGAGCAGCCCTCCGGAGCCGGTGAGGCAGGCTGTGCCGTCGATCACCAGCTCGACGTCTTCGACCCTGATCCCGCGGCCCGCCGAGAGATAGAACAACGGCCGGGATGAGGCGGGATCTGTTTCCTCCCGCAGCACGTACATGTCGTCTGCGGAACAGAACCGCAGCGGCTCGCGCGCGACGGCCTCCGTGGCGGCCGCGAAGCGCGCATCCTGACTGAACGGTTCCCGGAAGGGTCTGAAGATCAACTCGATCCCCTCCGTGTCGTAAGCCGGGCCCGGGCTTTCAGAAGAGGCTGACGGGACGGTGCGCATCAGTTCCTCGAACCGATCGTCGACGCCTGAGGACTCGAGCGCCCTGAGATAGTGACGGACGAACTCCATCAGCTCTTCCAGGGTCTCCCTGCACATCATGCAATCCTCCAGGTGCGACCGCAGCGCCTCATCTTTCGCTCGAAAAAGGTCCGCCGGAAGCCCCGTCGGACCTGTTTCTGGAGCTTCTGCTGCTCCGGCCCCTCCACGTGCCCGCAAGGCGAGTGCTCCAAGTCTCCCCCTAGGAATACACCCATGGGGTGTCATCTTCTTGCGCACTCTGCTCATCTACTTACTGGAACCATTTCCCGGTTCTGCACGGAACTTTTTCATGAAATTTGCCCACAGCACCCCGATGAAGTGCTGGAAGCTCCCCATGTACTTTGTTCGGTAAGTTTCACGATCGCAATCGGTTACATACCGCCCGAGGATCTCGTGCCGGGGAGCCGCCTCCCCGTGCCGGAGGATCTCCTCGAGATAATCCCACCCGGCCCTGGCAAAACTCTCCCTGAGGGCGTCGGTATGGTCGCCCCAGCGATACCCGGCGACGGTCTCCGCGAGAGCCTCCCTGGCCAGGCCGATCAGCTCGGAGAGGAGGTATTCCTGGAGAGGATCTGTTCCCGCCGTACCGGCGTCGGGAGGGGTATGTCGCGCACGGAGCAGGTCGAAGACAGCCGATCGGAGGGAGGGATTGCGGAGGGCGGAACGGAACCGCCCCGACTCGCGAAGTCCGTCGAAGACCAGATCGACGATCATCCCCGGCGTGTCGGTCGCTTTCACTACCGCGCGTGTGAGCAGTACGACCTCTTCGGGCGTCGCCTCGCGCAGATCCGCTTGCCCCCCGGGGGCCTCGCGGTCTATGACGAGCTCCCCGCGCCGCTCGTACCGGCCTGATGCGGCGACATGCCGGTTCACCGCTATCATCACGTAATGCCTGACCGGGTTCTCGGTCTGCCAGACGCGCTTGATCACCTGGCTGACGTTGTTTTCGGTGATTCCCTTGAGAAAGTAGAAGCACGCCTCCTGCCGGTTCATCGCCGCGGTGCCGTCGATCGAACCGCCCGAGAAAAAGCGCTCGACCAGACCGGTCACCTCGAGCAGCCCGTTCCCGGACCGCTTCATGAACGGCATCTCGGCGCTCATGTGCGCCATCTCATCCAGCTCGAAGGTGACGACGCCGAGCACGAACCCCTCTGGACGGCTCAGGCGAACGAGCAGGTCGGCCGTCGCCAGCGCATGCATGTGCCGGTAGAGGATACGGAACGCTCCCCGGGCCTCGAGCTCCGCCGCGTCGATCTCCGGGGGGGCGGCCGACTCCGCGAGCGGCGCGAAGATCCGCTGGATCCGCTCCATGGCGGCGAACATCTCGGCTATCTCTTCCCCGCCAAAGAGGTTCTTGCCACTCATCGCGATGCTCTCTCCGTCCGTGATGCGTCGGCCTCGGCCCTGAGCTTCTCGTACGACCTGTTCTCGGCTGGATGGTCCTGCCAGTTCTCGCCGTCCCAGTACCTGACACCGGCGACCAGCGAGTCGATGTGGCCGGCGTAGTCAGATTGATCGATATAATCATGGTATCGACGCGGATCGACACGCTTATCTGCCCAGAACTCCTTGATATTAATTACCTTGGCGCGTCTCAGTTCTGTCAGTGTCACGTTCCGGCAGATGAGGTTCTCGTCGAAATCAAAAATGACATCTTTGCCACGAGATTTTACGTAGACCGACAGGAAGGCGTTATTGTCGATGAATTCGGCGTTCAGTTTCATTGTTTCCATACTGAACGGTTCGTACAGATATGAATCCGGGAGACGTATGTAATACTTCGCCACGTCATGAGAGAAGGCAGGCAACTCCAGTCTCGCTCCCCGTGGGGAAGACCCATTGATGATCTCCGGATCGAGTACGATGATTACGGCGCTGTTGAGAATCGGATTGTACCCGCTCAACACGATTTCTTTGCGGCCGTCTTCTTCGATATCCATGACCTTCATGCCGCGGATATGGCCGTTGTGAATGAATTCCCTGCTCGAGAAATCTTCAAGGGAGAATCGTGCGAGAGTATAGGGAGGTGCTGTTCCGTGGTGCGTCTGCACATAAAGCTCTGATTTGCCGTCGCCGTCGGTGTCCGATACCGCAGCGTTCATGATGCGATGCCCGGACTTGATGAGCGTCGTGTCGATCACCGGGCTCACAAATGCCAGATCCGAGAAGAAAGCCTCCTTGACCATGCTTCCTGAGCTGGAAAACAGGAACAGCCGAAGATGGTTGGCTGTGGCACCGATGAAACTCGGTTCTTCATCGACGACGCATATGGCTTCGTTCCCCGGTTTCCCGTCCACGTCCGCGATGAAACATCTCCGATATGGATTCTCGTTCTTTGCTTTGAATCCCAAAGGAGTCTTGCTCAGCATCTTGCCGTATCGATTGCTCAGCACGATGTTGGATCCTGGTAAGTCGATCGACGCCACCTGCCTGTCTAGGTAGGCGGGGAGGATGAATATCGACACGATCGCTGCCACGAGCGCCGAAACACCCGCAACAAGGTGCTTGCGCCAGTGGAAGATCCGCTGCAGGAAGGGCCGGCCGGGGACCGGGCGCCTGCGCCGGGTGATCCTCGAGTCGCCCAGGACCTCACCGATCTTCCGCGCCGGGATCAGCTCGAGCTCCCGGCGAGGGTGCTCCAACTTCAGTTCGGCGAGCGCCGTCTCCGCCGTGGGGAGGTTTTCCTCGGGGACGACGAAGCGCCGGCAGGTCGAGTAGAAGACCGCCCGTACCTTGCGGCCGATAAACGAGTCCTCGACGGACATGACCTCGCCCGAGGCGCCCACGCTTCCCGTGAACGCTGTGCCGGCGGCGATGTTCAGCCCGCGTCCGAGTTCGAGCCTTCCGATAAGCTCGACGATGAGGGCGGTGAAGGCCAGACCCGCAGAGCCGCCGCTCATCTTCCCCGCTCCCGCCTCGGCGATCGCCGCGATCTCGGGGAGGGATACGTGGTATCCGCGGGGCAGCCGCCGCAGCATTCCTGCGCCGAACTTCTTCGTGTAGATCCCTTCGGCGAGGCCGATCGCTTCGTGTATCTGACGCTCGAAGGGATCGTCGGGCTCGGCGAAGATATGGCTGAAGGTCACGGCAGGTTCCTGCCGTCGCCGCGGGTTCCACTCGCCGATGATCTGCAGTTCGACACGTGGGCTTATCAGGCGCGACGTCGAGAAAATACCGCCCGAAGTGAAGTAGTTCGATACGAGCGGGAGGACGGTGGAGCCAGATGCGGTCTCGTGAAAGAATCCCGGCGAGGTCGTGTTCGCGTCGGTGCCGTCCGGCGGCTCTCCGCCGTCGAGGACGGTCTCGACGGCTCTCAGGTCGGCATGGATCCGCTCGAGCCCTTTCGCAACCGGGTCGGGCACGTACTCCGAGGACAGCGCCGGTATCTCGGCGCAGAGCGATACGAGCGCTCTCTGCGCGTCATAACCGAAGGTGTCGGTGATACCCGAGATGAACGCGTCTAAGATGATCGGCTCGAACTGCGGGAGGTGGATGCGGAAGGCGCCGTGGCCCTGCGCCCGCGCCTCATCGAGGAGGATGACGGCCGGCTCGGCCAGCGCGAGGCCGTCCTTCTTCCCCTTGAGGCGATCGAAGAGCATCTGCAGGAGATCGTCGAGATCCCTGCTCGTCAGGTTCAGGGCGTGCATCAGAGGCGGCTCCATCCGCGGGTCGTTCGTTCCCGGTTCGAGCAGTTCCCCTCCGGAGAGCGGAAGCGCCGCGATGATCCAAGACTAGAGTATATACGGAGAGAGGCTCGGCGTGCAATAGCGACTCTGCGCGAACGACGTGGTACAGGAGGGGTCGGTGGGGGGACGGGATTCTTGTGATCCTGCTGCCTATTTCATCCGGGCCGCGCTCGGGCCGGTCCGGGGCGGGCCCTCGAAGAGACGCTCGCAGACCCTGCTGAACAGCGAGCGCGACTCGAGCGATTTCTCGAGCCTGTCGATCGCCCCGAGACAGTCGGTGCCGATCGCGGCGAGCATGTCCTTCGTGCAGTCGTCGACGGCCCGCCAGACCGGTTCGAGCGCCGCGACCGTCTCCTCCCCCTCGGGAGTGAGGCAGAGGCGGCGCGATCGCAGGTCGCGCGGGTCGGTCCTGATCGTGACGAGCCCGTGCTCGGCCATCCCCTCGATCATCGTGCTGATCGTGGGGCGCGACAGCCCCGTCCGCCGGGCGATCTCCGAGACCGTCATGGGGCCGGAGCGCGCAAGCACGTAGCCGATCATGAACCAGTTGTCGTCGAAGTCGATACCGCACGAATGGTAGATGCAGGAGACCTCCGACTTGAGATGGTCGGAGAGCCGGCGCAATCGGCTGGCGAGGGCGAGCGCGCCGAGTTCCTTGACGAGATCCATTGTCGGTCCACCTCCTCTTCCCGTTCATCCCCGGCACCGGGACACCCGTCGATGCCGTCCACCTTGAAATACATTCCCCGCCGGCGAATGTTTCCGGGAATTTTGACCGGCGCGGGGAATGAGCGCGACCGGCGAGCGTCGGTTCTCCGTAACACTTTGTCCTGCCATGTGATATCGATTCGGTATGCTAGTCGTCCCCGGGAGACGGGCGCCTCCGTCCGGCCTTGATCCGGCCGTGGAGGCGTTTCCGTTCGAGACGGCGCTGCCGCGACGCCGCGGTGGGGCCGGTCGGCCGCCGCTTACGGCGCACCTCGAGCGCCTGCCGCAGGAGAAGGGTGAAGCGCTCGATCGCCGCCTCGCGGTTCGCCTTCTGGGTACGGTGTTTCTGGGAGGTCACGCGCAGGATCCCGTCCTTCGTGATGCGCGTGGCGAGGTTTCGCATAAGCGCCGCCCGCTGCCCCTCTCCGAGGCTCGGCGACCGGGCGACGTCGAAGTGAAGGGTCGCCTTCGTGCTCACCTTGTTCACGTTCTGCCCGCCGGGTCCTCCGGAGCGGGAGAAAATGAACGAGATCTCTGCGAGCGGGATCGTTGGCCCCCCGGGGATCCGGATCTCATCATCGCCGTTCATGACCACGATCCTAAGGCCGCCGCAGGGACCTGTCAACGTCCTGTCTCGAGCCGGTGCCGCTCATATTCCCTGTTGAAGTCCCGTAGATGTCCGGGTATGATTCTCCCGGCTTTCACACCTGTCGATCCGCAGCCTGCACGAAGACGATCATGCACCCAGCTGGAGGTGATTGGATGAGAAAGGTCCTGATCCTCTCCCTGCTGGCGGCAGGCATAGCCGCAGCCGTTCCGTCAGCCGCGGGGAGCGGCGAGGAGGGTTCCGGCGCCTTCGGGACGCACCGTTTCGACGATTACGAGCGTCCTCAGACCTGCCGTCAGTGCCACGTCGATATCTACCACCAGTGGGAACAGGCGATGATGTCGCAGTCGTTCGTCCATCATTGGGACGAGATAGAGTACTTCGACCTCGCGAAGCCGCATGCGGCGCAGGACCCCGCGCTCGAACCCGTAGTATCGGGATGCAACGGCTGCCATGCCCCCGTCGCGTGGGTGGCCGGCGAGGGAGACCCGCCGCCGCCGGAGGCGGGGAGCAGGGCGAACGAGGGGGTCTCGTGCGACTTCTGCCATACGATCACGGGACGGACCGGCGATCCGTCGGTCAACTTCAACTATACAGTCGAGCCGGGACGTACCAAGAACGGGAACCGCGAGGGGGGTGCGAGCCCGCATCACGAGACGCGGTATGTGGACTTCGTGCGCACGGCCGAGTACTGCGGGATCTGCCACAACGAGAAGGACCCCTACGGGGTCTGGGTGAAGTCCACGCAGCTCGAGTGGAAGGAGGGGCCGTACGCCGAGCAGGGCGTTCCATGCCACGTCTGCCATATGCCGCGTGCGCCGGGCCGGAGCGCCAACACGACGCCGCGCGAGTTCCCCGACATAGCGCAGCATCTCTTCCACGGCGCGCACGATCCGGGCAAGGTCAAGGGCGCGATAGAGGTGCGGATGAACCCCGACAACCGCGAAGTCGAGCCGGGGGACATAGTCGTGATCAGCGTACAGCTCTTCAACGGCAAATGCGGGCACAAGGTGCCGAGCGGGTCGGCCGAGGAACGGCAGCTCTGGCTGCACGTCGAGGCGCACTGCCCGGACGGCAGGATCATCCATCTGCCCGTCGACCGCAAGGGCTTCGAAGGCGAGGAGCAGACGATCACGAGCAACGAGCTCGCGTACCAGGATATGGGGATGATGCTCGGCGATCCGTCCTTCGCGGGGTTGCCGCGCGACGCGGTCGAATACGAGGGCGACCGTATCTTCTGCCTTCCGTATTTCGATCCACAGGGACGGCGCACGATCGCCCAGTGGAACACCGCCTCTCTTGGGACAGATTACAGGATCGGACCGAGGGAGACGAAGATCGAGACATACACCTGGACGGTGCCGGATGATCTCCCGGAGGGGACCGTCGTGGTACGCGCCCGGCTCAGCTATCGCCGGCTCGTCAAGTCGGTCGCCGAGTTCCTGAAGGTCCCCGAGGACGAGACGGAGATCATACCGGTCAACGAGGCGGAGACGCGCTTCGAGGTCTACGAGTACTGAGACAGCTGATTCGACAGGGAAGGTGTGCCGATGCCGGTCGAATGCAGGCTCGATGCAGAGGCGGGGATCGTCTATACGGTCGTATCGGGCGAGATCGGGGCGAGCGATATCATCGAGGCGGTGGAAGAGCTGTTCCGGAACCCCGATTTCCGTCCCGGCCTGATAGGGCTCGCCGATCTGAGGTCCTACACATGGCGCTCGGAGATGAGCGACATCCGGCGGGTCGCGCAGTTCATGATCGCGAACGGCTCCAAGATCGGCCGTTCGCGGACCGCGATCGTCGTCGCGAGCGATTATTCGTACGGGATGTCGCGGATGTACGAGGCCTTCGCGGCGGCGTCGCCGATCAAGGTGAAGATCTTCCGCGATATGGACGAGGCCGTCGCGTGGATCAAAGACGACCGCAGGGGGGGCGAGGAGGATCCGGACGGTGGGGACCGATGAAGGAGATGCCGCCGTGGGGCTGATCGCGGTCGGTCAGTTCGCCGCGGGCAGGCACGTCACGAGCTGGTGGTAAGGAAGAAAGAGGAGGTCCGAATTGTCACATATGTCCGGGAGCCGTTTCGCGTGCGCGGCGCTCGTCGCCGTCGCGGCGGCGGTCATGGTGATACCGGAACAGGCGGGAGCCATACCAGCGTTCGCGCGAAAATACCGCATGTCGTGCTCGACCTGTCACGCGCCGATTCCGCGGCTCAAGCCGTACGGAGAAGAGTTCGCCGGCAACGCGTTCAGGCTCGACGACAAGGAGCCGAAGCGTTTCTTTCCCGATACGGGGGACGACCTGCTGATGCTCCAGCGCGAGTTTCCGATCGCCGCGCGGTTCGAAGGGTATGTGCGGTACGATCACGACGAGGAAGAGCAGCGGTCCGATTTCCAGGCGCCGTACGGCATCAAGCTCCTCTCCGGAGGGAACATCTCGGAGCATATCGGATATTACTTCTACTTCTACCTCTCCGAGGCGGGGGAGATAGCGGGAGTCGAAGACGCCTATCTGCATTTCAACAACCTCTTCGGCGTCGACTTCGACGTTATGGTCGGGCAGTTCCAGGTCAGCGACCCGTTGTTCAAGCGCGAGCTTCGCCTGACCTATGAGGATTATGCGGCCTACAAGGTCAGGGTCGGGGATTCTCCGGTAGATCTGACCTATGACCGCGGCTTCATACTGACGTACGGGGCCGATTTCGGCCTCGACGCCGTGTTCGAGGCGGTCAATGGAAACGGCATCGGCGAGGCGGAGGACGACCTGTTCGACAATGACCGCCTGCGCAATTTCATGCTGCGCCTCTCGCAGTCTGTCGGGCCGGTGAGGATAGGCGGCTTCGGGTACTACGGCGATACGGAGATGGAGCATGAGACCGGCCCGGTGAGCGACGTCGTGTACTACTGGGGCGTGGACGGGACGATCGACGTCGGCGACCGCCTCCAGTTCAACGGGCAGTACCTGCGGCGCGCCGATGACAACCCGTTCTTTCTCGCGGCGGGGGCGGTAGATTACGAGACTATCGGGGGGATGGCGGAGCTGATATTCGCGCCGCAGGGCGACCGGAGCCGGCACTGGCTCATCGGGCTGTACAACTACATAGATTCGCAGATGCCGGGGCTCGATTACCGGTCCGAGACGCTTTCGTACAGCTACCTGCTCCGCCGGAACCTGCGTCTGGTCGCCGAGACGACCTTTATCGAGACGGATGAATCGTGGCGGATTATCGGTGGATTTGTCTCGGCCTTTTAGATATAGTGGGATTCCCGCGGCGGAAGCGGCGGGGCGGATTGACATACAGACGAAAACAAGCAAGGAGGAGACCCCATGGCGATTCTGCAGCCGTCCGATATCGTCGAGATCGGCATCGAGAAGGAGAAGAAGCGGCGCGACTTCTACGCCATCGCCGCGAAGCAGTTCGGCGACAACGCAGAACTGGCGGCGCTGTTCGGAAAGCTCCGCGACTGGGAGGAGACGCACATCCGCAAGTTCGAGAAGATCCGGGACACGGTCGCCGGGGGCAGCTATGCGGAGTCGTATCCCGGCGAGATCGAGGAGTACATGCAGGCCGTCGTCGACGACGATCTCTACAAGGACCTCAGCCCCGAATCGTTCGCCGCGTCGGTGAAGACTCCGGCCCAGGCTCTCGACAGGGGGATCGGCTTCGAGAAGGACGCCATACTCTTTTTCGGAGGGCTCTCGAACTTCCTCGACAAGAAGTCGAAAGAAGTCGTCGACGAGTTGATCGCCGAGGAGCAGATGCACATGGTGCAGCTCTTCGAGATGAAGAAGAAACTGGGATAGAGCGGCTCGGGAGGCCGGGCCGCAACATCGCCTGCGGCCCGCACGTATAGCATGAAACGGTCGATCTGAATGCATTCCCGCCGGTCCCGCAGGAGCGGCGGGATGCGTTCGTTGCCTGTGGCGGGTCCCCGCGGCCCGGCACTGCATGGAGGTGCGCGGTGAAATCATTTTTCAGTTCATTCTTCGGGGCGCTGGTCGCCATTGTGGTGGCGGTGCTGATTGTGTTCGTCATGGTCGCCTCGAAATCCGCCGAGAAGCCGAAGATAGAGCGGGGATCCTGGCTCCTCGTGGATCTCTACGGTTCGATCAGCGAGTATGATCCTCCCACGAACGTGATGGGCGAGCTG
>Ga0316578_10000030_pt1 | contig 29211 bp, 28 predicted proteins | sample J0NA_2_FD_203076 | JGI IMG/M metagenome (GOLD analysis project Ga0316578, IMG submission 203076) | Rhizosphere microbial communities from salt marsh grasses in Alabama, United States - J0-2_160517rDrC | ecosystem: Host-associated > Plants > Roots > Rhizosphere | place: USA: Alabama | collected... | reverse complement strand
CGTGACGGGTTATGTCTCGGAAAAGGAAATGTACGGGGTATTGGAGGATTTCTACGACGGGCAGCCCACAGCACTCGTCCTCTGGGACATGTCTCAGGCTGAACTGGCGCACGTCACAGCAGAGATGCTTCAAAAATTCGTCCGCACAGCCGCGAAGCTCGGGGTGCATCGCCGGGGCGGCCGAACTGCAGTCATTGCGCCAGAAGACTTGCAATACGGTCTCGGAAGGATGTCGGAAACCTTTGCTGAAATCGAATCCACTGCTTACAGCTACTGCGTTTTCCGGTCGCGACAAGATGCGATGCACTGGCTGACCTCCGATGACACCCCTTAAGGAGATCCCCCATGCCAGATCTCACCCATTTGCCGCTGTTCATCCTTGCCTCGGGAATTCTGATACTCACCCCCGGTCCGGCGGTCCTTTACATTAATTTCGGGAAACCGTGATCAGGAGTCATTGCCACGATCGACGGCTTGATCCGGGAGATTCTTTGAATCCGGCCGCACAGCTGGCTTTTGTTCCTGCTCCTCGCTCCAGCCGCCGCCCAGCGATTTGAAAAGTGCCACCAGATTGGTGGACACGCTGCCGGTGCTCTGGATCAGGGCGTCCTCGGAAGCGTATAAGGATCGCTGTGCATCCAGGACGTTCAGAAAATCGGTATTCCCCTGGGTGTAAAGCGTTGTCGCAAGTTCTACTGCTTTTCGATTGGCGCCGACCGCTTCGCGCAGGGCCCGGTAATGTTCCGCTTCTTTCGCCGACGCAATCAGCGCGTTTTCAACCTCCTGAAGGGCGGCCAGAACCGTCTGTTGATAGGTGATCAAGGATTGATCCTGCAGGGCGCGTTGTTGCTCGATAGTGGAGCGGGTACGGCCCATGGAAAACAAATTCCAGCTGACCGAAGGGCCAAAAGACCAGATCCGGCTGGCCCAGTCGAACCATGAACTGAAATCGCTTGCCCTCACACCGGCCGAACCGGAAATTGTGAATCTGGGAAACAGGTCGGCCGTGGCCACCCCGATTCGTGCCGTGGCCGCATGAATCTCCACTTCGGCCCGGCGGATGTCCGGCCGCCGCCGAAGCAAATCTGACGGAACGCCCAACGGAATCGATGGCGAAGCGAGAGGAATAGCCGCTACCGGGGACAATTCCCGGACTAGGGCCGCCGGATCTTTGCCCAGCAGGACACTGAGGCTGTAAATCGTCTGTCGGGCCGAGGCCTCCAGCAAGGGGATCTGGGAAGCCGTGGTTGCCACCTGGGCGTCGGCGTTGGCGACATCCAGAGCGCCGACGAATCCGGCCTCGAAACGTTGACGGGTCAATGCCGCACTGTGCTTTTGCGTTTCGAGATTTCGCCGGCCTATGGCAATCCGTTCCTGAAAAGCGCGTAGATCGATATAGTTGCGTGCCACCTCGGCCGTCAATGTTACCATTACATCCCGGCGCGTTTCCATGGCGGCTTGCAGATCGGCATCGGCAGCCTCGATTGCCCGTCGGACACCGCCGAAGATGTCCAGTTCCCACCCGGCATCGAAGCCGGTCTGATACTGATTGCTAATATTGCCCTCACTTTTGCCGTTTGTGCCGCCCGCCGAGCCGCTGCGCTGATAAGCACCTGTGGCGTCCACCGTTGGTCCGATTCCGGCCGCAACGACGCTGCGCGCCGCCCGCGACTGGCGCATCCGGGCTTCGGCCTGCTTGAGGTCCAGGTTGGATTGAACGGCCTGTTCAATCAGCGAAACAAGCGTCGGATCGTCGAAAAGGATCCACCAGCGGGCGAGTTCCGCATCAGCCGGCGTGACCGGCCGGGATTCAGCCGTCGGTCCGGCCCAGTCTGGGGGCATCGTTGTCTGCGGCCGCTTGAAATTCGGACCGACCATACAGCCGCTCAAGATCGCTAAAGAGAGCCACAGAATCAAGGCCAGGCTTCGCCCGCCCACTCGTTTTTGCAAAATCCGATTTGCTTTTCGCCGCATATTTCACGTCCTTTTATAAGGCCCTGACCGAATTTTACGCCTCCGTGCTAAAATCATTCGTAGCGCAAGGCTTCAATAGGGTCCAGGCGCGAAGCTTTCCAGGCCGGGTAAAATCCAAAGGCCATGCCGACGCCGGCTGAGACCACCACGGCAGTGGCGATGGCCGCCGGGGAAGTTTCCACCGGCCAGTGCAGCAGCAGCCATACGAGATACGATCCGCCATGGCCGAGCAGGATACCCATTGCACCGCCCACCATGCAAAGGACCACGGCTTCCACTAGAAATTGGCGCAAAATGTCCCGGGCCCGGGCACCGACCGCCATGCGCAACCCGATCTCGCGCGTCCGCTCGGTAACCGAAACGAACATGATGTTCATGATGCCCACACCGCCGACCACCAGCGAGATCATGGCCACGGACAACAGCAGGTTGGTCATCAGGGTTGTGGTGGAAGACAGCGTATCGGTCATTTCGGTCATGTCGCGAATGGTGAAGTCTTCCGGCTCGCCGGCCGCAATGCGATGACGCTCACGCAGAACGGCCGTAATCTGGTTGATGGCGGCTGCAATTTCGGCAGTGCTTCGCGCTGCCGTCAGAATCTGATCGATATTGGCAAAACGCACGGGCATGGGGTTATCGGCCGCCTGAACTGTGGACCTCTCGGGATAGAGGCTCGGTGCATCGCCGGGATAAAGATTGCTCAAGGTGTTAACCGAGCCGGAGGTGCTCTGGCCGGCGGCGCTTTGATTCGTATTTTCAAGGGCGCTGCCCGTCACGCGGTACTTGACCGTCGTCCAGGGCGCCAACAGGATGTCATCCTGGTCGCTGCCCATCATGTTGGCCCCCTTGGCGCTCAGTACGCCCACCACCCGAAAGGGGACGTTTTTGACGCGTATCTCATTGCCGATGGGAGACTCCCCCTGGAACAACTCGCGCGCCACGGTCTGTCCGAGCACGCAGACTCTGTTGGTGGTGAGAACGTCGTGCTCGCTAAACATCTCGCCTTCAGTCATCGTGGTCCAATCGCGAATGTCCAGAAATGACGGCGTCGTCCCATAAATGGTTGAAGGCACCCAGTTACGGTTGCCGTAGACCACCTGGGTACGGGTGCGGACTACCGGGGTGGCGTTGCGAATAGATGGACACTCGTGCAGGATCGCTTCGTAGTCCTGGGGAGTAAGGGTGGTGGTCGTACCTGCGCCGAAGCTGATACCCCCGCTGGCTGCCGTACCCGGTCTGACTATCACAACGTTGGCACCCATGCTGGCAATGGTTTTTTGCAGGGCCGACGAGGAGCCAGTACCGATTTCCATCATGGCGATCACCGCCGCTACACCGATGACGATCCCGAGCGTTGTCAGCATGGCGCGCAGCGGATTGCGCCGCAAAGCATTCATGGCCGTCCGGACGATGCGGTATGTTTTCATCCGGCACCTCCCATTGCTGCCGCGACGGGCAAAACGTCTTTCTGTAAGGGCGCATCTTTCAGGTGGACACCGAAACTTCTGTCCATGATTGCGCCGTCGTGGATGGTGATGACTCGACCGGCATAGCGGGCCACATTGGCGTCGTGGGTGACCAAGACGATCGTGATGCTTTCCTGTGCGTTGAGCTGCTGAAACATGTGCAGGACCTCTTCGCTGGTACGCGAGTCGAGGTTTCCCGTGGGCTCGTCGGCAAAGAGCAGTGCCGGACGGTTGACCAGCGCACGGGCAATCGCCACGCGCTGCTGCTGGCCGCCGGAAAGCTGGGAAGGCTGGTGATCCAGCCGGTCCTGCAGTCCGACCCGGCATAGCATTTCCTCGGCCCTGCGCCGGGTTTCGCTGTCGGACATGTGTGCGGACGCATAGGCCAGCGGCATGGCGACATTCTCCAGAGCACTCGTGCGTGGCAGCAAGTTGAAATTCTGGAAAACGAAGCCGATCTTGTGATTGCGTGCAAGGGCACGCTGATCGGAAGATAGCCGGGACATTTCCTTCCCCTCGAGCCGGTATTGGCCGGAACTCGGCCGATCCAGGCACCCGAGAATATTCATCAGTGTGCTCTTGCCGGATCCGGATGCACCCATCAGGGCAACCAGCTCTCCCTGGGCGACGGTCAGCGACACGTCATTGAGCACCGGAACGTCGATATCCCCCATGTGATAGGTTTTGCAGATATTTTGCAATTCAATCAGTTCCATAAGCGTACTGCCTCCTATGAGCCGGACTTTCGCCCGGCGCTGCCGGTGCCGCGCCGTGGGATCTTGGGAGCGAAGGGATTGGTCGTATCACTGCGTTGGGCGGTCTGGTCCAGCTGTGCGGTGACGATTTGAAGCCCCACCGCCAGATGCTCACCCTCGACCTCCGTCATGCCGCCGTCGGTCAGCCCAATGCGTACCGGCAAAGGCCGCACCTGCTTTCCGTCCGGGATCCAGAGAATTCCCTGCTGCGCCGCGTCACTATGGTTGCCCGTGCTATTGACTGTCAGCGTCTCCCGAAATTGCGAAGCGATTTGTTCGCGCGAGGGCTTCCACTGCAGGGCGGCGGCCGGCACCAGCAGGACATTGCTGCGGCGCTTTAACTCAAATTGCACGTTGGCACTCAGGTAGGGCAGCAGCCGCCCGCTGCGGTTGTCGGTGATAATTTCCACCGTATAGGTCACGACGTTTTGAGTCATGGAGGCGTTTAAGCGGATTTTGCCGACCTGGCCCTGAAACGTCTCACCGGGAAACGCATCCACCGTGAATGTGACCGGTTGGCCTGGCTTGATCTTGCCGATATCGGCTTCGTTGACCGCCACCCAGACCTGCATGCGGGTGAGGTCTTTGGCAATCAGAAAAAGGCTGGGGGCATTCAGGCTGGCGACAACCGTCTGGCCGATATTGACCCGCCGATCGATAATAACGCCTTTGACCGGAGAGGTGATCGTACAGTAGCCAAGGTTACGCTGCGCCCGCTGCAAAACAGACTGCGACTGGGCCAGACCGGCCCGGGATTGCAGGATCGCCGCCTTGCCGATCGCCACGTTGGCCACTGCGGTCTGATAGGCCGCCTGGTAGGCATCGTAGCTGGCTTCGGCCAGGGCCTCGGAAGGCCCGAGCTTCCTGGCGCGCTGCCAGTCGCGGTCGGCCTGATGAAGCTTGGCATTCAATTGCTGCAAATCGGCTTCGGCCCGCTGCAGGTTTGCCCTGGCGGCCTGCACCTGTGCCTCGGCCTGGGCCGCTTCGGCCGCGTACAACGATTCATCGATTTTGGCCAAGACCGTACCTTCCGTGACCTTCGAACCATAATCAACACTCTTGCCGTCCGCGTCCAGGCCGAAAGACAGGATTTGTCCGGCGACCTGGGCACCGACGTCGATTACTTCCTCGGGCTCCACGGTCCCCGTGGCGCTGATGGCGACGAGCAGATTCCCGCGCGTTACCTGGGCCGTACGATAAACAATTGCCCCTTCACTGCGGGGGCTGCGATACCAGCCGAAAACCGCAGCGGCGGCTCCCAATACAATGATTACGATCGCGGCTTTTTTAATCAGCGGTTTCATGAATTAATCCTCCCCGAAAAGGATTTGAAAGGCATTGGGTGTTCCGAGTTTTAATTATAAGATAGCAATCAATTGTGGAGGAAATATGAAGCAAACATGGGGAAATCATGGAGATTGAAATATCATCGGGCCGGCGGCTGCGGAATAAACAGAGGATCCGGGAACAGACATAAAAAATTTCCAGAAGCAGAAGAAGGTCGAGCTGCTGTTACAGGAGAGCGATGATAATTTTAAAAAGGAGCAGAAACGGGGCTGTGTCTTGATTTGTGCTTAAGAAAACCTTATTAAATACGGATCAGGATTCAACGCCCACGACTCCAGGTGCAAAATTGGTTCTCTAATGGTTTTTATCAATCTAATCTCCAGCGCGCGTTGCGTCGCGAACAACATGACCATTATGAGCAATATTTTCCCGAAGAAAGAAAGGAGATGATATGGACCCTTTATCTGTCCCATTGAAAGAAGTCGATCGGGTAGAGGTTTTGACGCTGATGGATAACTTTGTGGACGTCCTTCTGGAGGATACGGAGGTGGTTACAAGACCGCCTAGAGCGGTCGGCGAAGAAATCCCCACGGATACCCTGCTGGCCGAGCATGGTCTTTGCCTGCTGGTCCGGGTACAGCGAGGCACTGAGAAGCATACGATCTTATTTGATACGGGGTATAACAACATGGGCGTTCTGCACAATATGGATAAACTCGCCGTAGATCCGGATGAGATGGAGGCGATTGTTTTGAGTCACGCCCACATGGACCATACCGGTTCTTTACATGCCATCGTGGAGAAGATGTCCGATCCGATACCGCTGGTGGTTCATCCGGACGCCTTTCAATATCCCCGGTTTTTGGAACAAAAAGATGGGTCGATAAAAAGATTGCCGAGGACCCTGGTAAGGAGCGATCTGGACCCAAGAAATGTTAAGATCCTTGAGAGCAGAACGCCAACCCCTATTCTTGATGAGTCGATTCTTGTGACAGGTGAAGTCGAACGGACAACGGCGTTTGAAAAGGGAATGCTCAATGCCCTGATTGAAATGGATGGAAAGTTGAAACCGGATCCCATTAAGGATGATCAGGCTTTGGTCATGAAGTTAAAGCAGAAGGGATTGGTGGTTATCTCGGGCTGCAGCCATGCGGGGATCATCAATACCGTTCTTTACGCGAAAAAACTCACGGGTGTGGAGAAGGTATATGCAGTCCTGGGCGGCTTTCATCTCTCGGGGGCCGATTATGAAAAGATATTAGAAAAAACCATCGATGAATTAAAAGCACTATCGCCAGCGGTGATTGTACCGATGCACTGCACCGGCCGAAAGGCCATGGAGCTGCTTTCCCGGGAATTTCCAGCAGCATTTGTTCTCAATAGCGTGGGATCGAAAATCACCCTGAACTGAAGCTTCTCCGGATATAAAAGTTTTGTGTGAGGATTGCTGCATGGATAGCCTTACGACGAGAACTCGCAAAATCCACTGACCGTATCTTCGATCGATAAAAATCCCATATTTAATTCTGCTTCAGCGCCGTTTTTCTTTGCCTCTCAGAGCAGACAATACGGCACCAAAGAACGCAACAGCGGCTCCCCACAGCATGGCGTGGTGGAAGGCGGTCATAAAGGCCGGTTCCATACCGGGGTGGTAGTTTTGCAGACTTTGTCCGCCCGAGGCCTTCTGAAAAGACACATTAAAGATGACGGCTGTGGCGGCGACACCGAAAACCATGCCAAAGTTTCGCGCGGTGGCCACCAAGGCTGCTGCGATTCCTCTGCGCTGCGCAATCACGGCGCTCATCGCGGCCGCGCTGTTGGGGGATGCAAAGGTGGCCATGCCGATGCCGGCAAGCGCCAGCCGCCAGGCAACGGGCCAGATGTCTTGGCTGGCTGGCATCCATGCAAATGCAAGCAGGGAAAAAGCCAGGATGCACATGCCAAGCGTGCACAATAGGCGCGATCCGATTCTGTCGCTCATGGACCCTGCAAAGGGGGCGCCGATAAAAAGAAAGAAAAAGGGGATGACAAGAACACCGCCGGTTTTGGCCGCAGGAAATCCGGCCGGGTTGACCAGATAAAAGGGCATCATGAAAGTAATCGTAAACAGACTGATGAAAAGGGTCACGGCAGCCGCAATACTAAAAGAGAAAAGCCGAACAGTAAAAAGACCGGGCTCTACGATGGGGTAGCGTGCGCGTCTTTCCTGAAGGATGAGACAAATCGCCGAAAGCAAAAACACGCCTGCCAGCGCCAGCGACGAGGCGTATCCATACGCTCCACCGCCTGAAAGCAGGATTAAAAAGGCTGTAAAGCAGACCACCAGAAGAATCGAGCCTGGCCAGTCGAAGGTTTCCGGCGATACTATCTCCGATTCCCGCCGTAGCACCTTCAGGGTTGCCAGCGCGGCTGCAACGCCCACGGGTACGTTGATGTAAAAGATCACCGGCCACCGGAAAAACTGCAGAAGCATGCCGCCCAGCGCAGGTCCCATGGTGAGACCTCCGGCCACGACTGTTCCGACCATGCCCAGCGCCCGACCGCGTTCTGCCGGCGGGAAAACGTCCACCACAAGAGCCGGCGTGCAGGCCATAATCATGGCGGCCCCCACGCCCTGGAGCGCTCGTGAAACAATCAGCCACATCACACCGGGGGAAAGGGCGCACAGAAGTGAGCCCAGGGAGAAAACAGCCAGGCCGCGGCTGTAAACCCAACGCCTTCCCCACATATCTGAAAGTCGGCCAAAAGACAGGAGCAAAGACGAAGTCGTCAAAAGGTATATCACCACCACCCACCGAACCGTGGTAAGCGGCACGCTCAGCTCGGTCATGATGGTGGGTAGAGCCACGTTGACGATCGATCCGTCTAAAGTGGACATGAAAATGCCCACGGCCACCAGGGAAAATATCAGCCATTTGTTAAAAGGCTCGGGCTGATTTTCACTTTCGCGAATTTCGGGTCGGACCATAGCAAAGTTTTATAATGAGCTGGTTGTAATTGAATTCAAACCGCTTAATTGAATCGCTATCCGGCGACTGCGATGGGCTTACGTTTTTCTGATGTTTCTGATTAAAGGCTTTTTGCATTTAAAGCAACAATGAAATATTCGAATGCATGCTGAATGTTATTTATCGGTACGCCTATTGATTTTGGTCCGGTAATGCTGCTATCTATTCCTGAGAAGTTTTTACCTGAAAAGCCAGCTAGAACGCATCTCAAAAATGCGTCTAAGTGCTCATCGTCCGCCAGAATGTGTGGCGGATTGCGGCCCGGCTCAAAATGCTCATCCGCCTAAGGCGGAATCCGCTTTTGAGCCGAACCGCCTCCTGCCGAATAAGCACATCGGACAGCCGGCCTGGCACCCGAGCGGTAAACTGATCGTCATCCAGGCCCAGAAAGGGCATGTCCCCCGCTATGCGGATACCAAGTGCACACCGGGTGCTGGCACGCTCAACGATCTTTGGGTCATCTCGCCCGACGGTAAGCACGCCTGGAAAATCCATGCGGTGCGCGATACGGTTTCAAAAGATGCGGCCGGAGTGCTTCATCCGCACTTTTCAAACGACGGTACCCGGCTGTTCTGGGCCGAGCGCATCCGCGACAACGGTCGGCCCTTTGGCGAATGGATCCTGCGAATCGCCGATTTTTACTACGATGAAAACAGCGGACCCCGGCTGGGCGTCATCAGGGACTACAACCCCGGCGGCAAAAGCGCCTTTTTCGAAAGCCACAATTTCAGCCCGGATGATCGCCATGTCTTATTTACCGGCAACCGGGACGGTCCGCTGGAAATCTACGAAATGAATGTGGTAAACGCCAGCACGCGGCGTTTGACGCACCACTCGCCGATGACCTGGAATGAACATGCGCACTATGCCCCGGACGGGAAAAGAATTGTCTGGATGTCGAGTAAGGATTTGAGATTCAGTATCAAAGCATTTGATCTTCAAACGGATTTCTGGATAATGAATTTAGACGGCAGCCGCAAAGAGCGCCTGACCCGATTTCATGCATCCTGGCACCCGCACTACCTTGCCAGATCCTTCGCAGTGGCGGCCGATTGCGACTGGAGCCCGGACGGAAACCAGATCATGGGCCTGGTCATTACCCATCGGCCGGATACCCGCAGGCGCGGCAGCGGCATTATCGTATTGATTGATTTGCCGATCCACTAACCATAACCCACAAGCCTACATCCAGCCCCATAACGCGTGCAGGATCCAAAAATAGATGAGGCCGGCGGCGACCAGGGAGACACAGGGCAGCCAGAGATACCGATAGACGGATCCCAGGGAGACACCGAAATACTGATTGGTTAGCAGAAGACACAGGTGCATCGGCGAAAGCATGACACCCATAAAGCCGCTGACAAGGATCAGCATGACATAGGCCGGTAGGAAGGGCGCTTCACCCATAGACAGGATCATGGGCACCAGGATGGGAAGCGTACTGCCTACATAGGCGATAACAATTCCACCCGACACGCCAACCAGAAGCGGCAACAAAACGGCAATCAGCACAAGGGGGATGTGCATGTGCGCCAGCTCCTGGCTGATGGCGGCAGCTGCCTGGCTGTCGGTTAAAATACCCTTAAAGATCAATATGCCGACGATCATGTACATCATATTCAGAAGCTGAGGATTGGCCAGCGTCGCTAAGATCTTTTTTTTAGGTGTTTTGTTTTGATACCATACCCAGGCAATCGCCATACAGAGGGCAAGGATCAAACCGATTTCTTTAGAGATCGAAAACGCTGGAAACAATTTTGAAAAAAGAACCCCCATCCCCAGACCCGGAAATATCACCACCAAAATCGGCACCAGCTCCTTGATAAAAGGCCACAGCCGCGGGCGCGGATTCTTGTTATGGCTTGCCGTAAGGCTGCCGGGACCTTTCAAGGCGCGATACCCCAGCCACAGGGCAACGGCCGTAAAGGGGCACATGACCGCAATGATGGCAACAAGGCTGATTTCCGTGATAACGGTAGTCAACAAAATTCCCGGGTACAGTGGCCACCAGTATTCCCAGATATGGCGGAACCAGTAATTGACAAAGCTCAACTGGGCTTCAGAAAGTTTTGAGCGCATTCCCAGTTCCTTAACCATGGGCGCAGAAAAGACGGCACCCCCCGGCATGGGTAACAGCCCAATCAGGGCGGGGAAAATAACCAGATTCAGCCGCGGGCTCGAAACCAGACCCTGAAAATTCTTCAGCATGCGCTGCATCTGGCCGGCCAGCTCCATGCTGCTGCTAAGGACCAGAATGAGAGAAACGACCGCGGCAATAGACAGGGTTTTGGGATCGGTAATGGATGCGAAAATGGACGTTAAGGTTGCCCGGGGTCTCAACCCGAATAAAAAGCTTAAAAACAGGGTTCCCAGCAAAAAGGCATTACCCAGCGAAAGCTTTTTTCGGATGCATATCAACACCAGCAAAAAAATCATTATCATTTTAATAATGGCCGGTATGTGTTCCAACAGGGTCATATTCGCTAAATTGGCGTATGCGCCTTTTGCTGTTGCAAAATTATAACGCTTTTCATAATTTTGGGCCAAAAGACATTTTTGAGATGGGTTCTAATCAGACCCGTCAATTAGCAGACAGCGCGCAACAGATCAAGACATCAATTATTTTATGAACCGTGATGGAGGAATTGACAGGTGAGCACCATTTTTTTGATCGGCATCGCTATTATGGGCGGGATCGCCATCTCCCTGCAGGGCCAGTTCATGGGTTTGCTGGAGCGCGGCCTGGGAACAATAACCGGCGTATTTATCACCTATGCTGGCGGTGGGTTAACGATTGCGTTGCTCTTGATCGCTTTACGCGGCGGCAATTTAAAAAACTGGCAGGGTGTCCCGTGGTATGCCTTCAGCAGCGGCATTTTGGGTTTGATCATTGTCGGTTCAATTGGTTATGTGGTACCCCGGCTGGGCGTTGCTAAAGGATTTACGCTGATTGTTGCTTCGCAGTTTCTGATTGCTTCACTGATTGATCATTTCGGCTTTTTCGGCGCCGCTGTCCGTCCGATGGAAATGACGCGTCTACTGGGTCTTTGTTCGATGCTGCTGGGTGTCTGGCTGGTGGTAAAATGAGGCTGTGCAGAAATCAGGGCACTTGACGGGTATCGACAAAGGCTATAATTAGAACCCAATTCAATTGGTTGGCATGGCTAAATCTTCCAGCGTTCGATGCACCGCCTTGAATGATCTAAAAGACAAATATCTCGTCGCTAAAATCGTCCTTGCGGCCGCATCATTTTTCGCTTTATTTTCGTGCGCACACGCCACGCGGCAGCTCGGATACACCTTCAGCCACGACGGGCTGGAGCGCCAGTATATTTTGTATCAGCCGGCCTTCAAGACCGGGCATTCGGGCGCGCGGCCGCTGCTCTTGGTGCTGCATGGCGGTGGCGGTACAAATAGCGGCATGCTCCGGTTGACCAAAGGAAGGTTTAACGAGCTGGCCGATCGAGACGGTTTTTTTGTGGTTTACCCGCAGGGAGTGGACAAATCCTGGAATGACGGCCGGCCCGATAAGATTTCGGGGGCGCACCGCAAGGGCATCGATGATGTCGGCTTTTTGCGAGCCTTGATCGAGCATCTGATCGCCCGCTACCCGATTGATTCAAAGCGAATTTTTGTGACCGGCATCTCAAACGGCGGACTGATGTCATTTCAGCTGGGCTGCAGCCTGCCGGATAAAATTCGCGCCATTGCACCGGTTACCGCCCAGATCCCGGCCGCCATAGCCCCGCTTTGCGGCTTTGAATCCACGGTCAGCCTTGCGGTTTTCAACGGAACTGCAGATCCGCTGGTTCCTTACAACGGGGGGCAAATCATGGTTTTTCGCCGGCAAAGGGGCGAGGTGCTTTCAACCGATGAGACCATCGGCATCTGGCGGCGCAAGAACCGCTGCCGCCCGGAAGCCGTGATAACCGAGCTTCCGGATATTGCAGACGATGGCACGCGTGTGACCGAATTCGAATATTCGCGGTGCGAAAATAAATCGAAAGTGGTACTTTATCGCATAGAGGGCGGCGGGCATACCTGGCCCGACGGGCACCAGTATTTGCCGGTGCGGCGGGTTGGTCGCACGACCCGCGACATTAATGGTTGTGATGAGATCTGGCAGTTTTTCCGAAATCTTAAATAGTGTTGTGTCCTTCGCGATATAAATTTTTCAAAAAAGGGCAGGTCTATTTTGCTGGAATTGCTTAAAGATATTTTTCAATTTTTCAAAAAAAATTTATGGCCGATTTCAATTCTGACACTGGCCATTGAGTTCCCCTATATTTTGATTCAAAATATTCATTATTTCAGTAATACCTCATCTGAATTCTCCAACAATGTCGGCCTTGTTCTGCTTCTAGCGACCTTAATCATCTATCCGCTTTCAACCGGCGCACAAATTTCTTTATACGCGATGATCATCCAGGGAAGCAAAATTGATCTAAAAAAATGCGTTTACAATAGCCGCAAATATCTCTTCAACCTGGTTGTCGGTTCTCTAATTTACATTTCCTTAACCTTTCTGGGCTTGTTGGTGTTTATTGTCCCCGGTATCATCATTGCGGTGCGGTTGTCGTTTTACTGCTTCTTTATTGTATTGGATGATCTAAAACCCGTTGATGCCTTAAAAAAAAGTGCCCAAGTCACCAAAGGATATACCTGGCAGATTGCCAATTCTCTCATCATTGTCGGTTTTTTACTGGCCGCCTCCTTATTATTAATTCAACTCTTGCTGAATGAGATCGGGCTTTATAATCTATATTTCGCAACATTGGTCGATTCACTTTTTTCCATACTGGGATGGTTGAGCCTGATTTTAGTGTTCCGGTTCTATTGTCTTTATAAAGAAAGGGTTAAAGGTGAGAGCGACCCTCCTTCGGTCAGTTGAATTACCCGCCTGACAATATCCAGTGTCATGTCTCTCAAAAATGTTACAAAAGTCGTATGGTATATTTTCGTTCAGTTGACAGAAGACAAATGGCAGACGGTTTCTGACTTCTGTCATCTCATTTTTTTAGGAACCCGAAACCTACTTATGCCCTCATCATTTTCCCGAAATCATCAATTGTGATGTTTGATCAATGCTGCTGCTGTCCAAAAATATTTATCTGTAAATTTAGTGACATAGATTACTTTTTTTGCATTTTTAGGCCTGATATGCGAAAATATTAATAACCAATGAAGCAATTTATCTCGCATAAAAAATTGCAAAAACCGTCACTTTCCACCCAGGCCCTTACGGTCGCCAATCTGCTGCCCCTGATCGGCGTTGTTTTTCTGGGCTGGGATGCGGCGGCCATCGTCCTTCTGTACTGGATCGAGAATTTGATTATCGGATTGTTCAACGTCCTCAGGATGATTCTGGTAAAAGTAGAGTCCCCCTCAAAGCAGTTTCAGAAATTATTTATGATCCCCTTTTTCTGCATACACTTCGGTGGCTTTTGTGCCGTACACGGCTTTTTTCTACTGACGTTTTTTAAAATGGGGTCCGATTGGGATGCCTTTACCCCCGGAGAACCATGGACGGGTCCTTTTATTTTTTTGCAGCTGCTTTATTCGGTTGTCAGGCAACTTTGGCAAAGCCGGCCGCCGGGACTGGAATGGCCGGTTCTGGGCCTGGCCGTCAGCCACGGCTTATCTTTTGTGAAGAACTTTTTGTTCGGGCAGGAATACCTGTCGCTTAAAGTCAATGAAATTATGATGCGTCCGTACAAACGAATTGTTTTGATGCACGTGGCCATCATTGCCGGCGGCGTGTTCGTTATGAAGCTGGGGTCGCCGGTCGGGCTGCTTTGCATCCTCATTTTTTTAAAAATCGGGATGGACATCTGGTTGCACGCTAAATCGCACCGGTCAGCGAGTTTGGAGTGAAGCCGTATAAAAATCAGTGAGCGAACTTTGTTTTATGTATGATGTGGCCATTATAGGGGGCGGCCCCGCAGGAGCCACCTTCGCCAGGCTCATCGGGGACCGTTACAAAGTCTTATTAATCGAAAAGCGTCAGCTGCCCGATTGGTCTGAAAATTTTTCTTCGATAAAATGCTGCGGCGGGCTTCTGGCCCCGGACGCACAGATGATGCTGTCCAAACTGGGCCTGGGCTTGCCCCTCAGCGTTTTAGAGGAGCCCCAGCTTTTTGTTGTCAAATCGATAGATATACCGCAAAGACTGGAGAGATATTATCAGCGACATTACATCAACATGAATCGTAAAAAATTTGATTCCTGGCTGCTTTCGCTGGTACCCGCCACAGTCGACATTCGAACCCATTGCCGGCTTCAGTCGTATTCTTCACAAAACAACAGTTTCAAGCTCTCACTTGTCCATCAAAAAAAAGCCTTTGTGGAGAAAGCCAGAATATTAATCGGTGCAGACGGAGCCAAATCAAAAATTCGTATCCGATCCGCTCCCCATCAGCTTTTTCCTAATAAATATGTCGCGATTCAGGAATGGGTTGAGCGCAAAAACGACTTACCTTACTTCACTTCGATTTTTGATCGCAGCATCACCGATTATTATTGTTGGACTATTCCAAAGGGAAACTATCTGTTGATCGGAGCGGCCCTGCCTTATCAAGAAAAGGCCGCTGAAAAATTTGCACGGCTGAAAGCAACTCTTGCCAGATACGGCATGAAGTTCGGCAAGACCGTATTTAGAGAAGGCGCCCTGATTCTGCGCCCGGTGAAGCAAGGTCAGCTGTTTACCGGCGGGCAGGGAATTGGCTTGCTGGGTGAAGCGGCGGGCTGGATCAGCCCCAGTTCAGCAGAAGGACTCAGCTATACATTTAAAAGTGCTCTGATGCTGGCAGACGCCTTGCGAAGCACGCTCGATGGGTTTGAAAAACGTTATCAAGAGAAGACCCGACAACTCAGAAAAAATATATTTCTCAAAAATTTAAAATCTATTTTTATTTTCAATCCCGTACTGAGAAAAATGATTATGAATTTCGGGCTTCAAAGCATTACGGTGAGGCGCAACTGAACCGGCTGTCGGATATGCCCGGCAATACAGGTCGATCCTAAAAATTAAACAATACATTTGATCAACGCTAATGCGTAACCATGTATGCAAATCAATTTGAGCCGTTTTCCGTGCTGACCTATATATTGTTTTTCATCATCATTTGGGCAGGTGTTTGTAAGCTAATATCTACTGTCGGTGGTTGGAAAATATTGTCCGGGGACTATCGTGCGAATTCGGCATTTGACGGCAAGAAAATGTGGTTAAAAAGTGTCGGCATGCGCCGATGGACGAATTATAACAATTGCATCACCGTTGGCGCTGATAAATATGGGCTTTATTTGTCAGTATTTCCGATTTTTCGGATTGGCCACCCGCCGCTGTTTTTTCCGTGGACGGATATATCAACTGAAGCGGGAAGCAGACGCTTTTTCGGTGATTTTGTTAAATTTACATTCACCAGGCAGCCGGATGTGCCGGTAATTTTTTCCCAAAAATTAGCCGCTAAAATTTTTAAACTGAAAGACCAGAGCCGGTCTTTGAAATAAACATTTAAATTTGCTAAGAACCAGATGGTATTGAATTGTCTCAAACCGAAAATGGAGGTGTTCAATGTATTTGCTGGTTAGTATTTTAAAACAAACTCAACCGCTGTCAGATATTGTGGCGGGCTTTGCCAACATCGGCATCACGGGCTCAACGGCCATAAACGGTACCGGTATGGGAAGAGTTTTAATGCAAGCAAAAGCGTCCTTGCAGTTGTCGGGCCAGATCAACAAGGTCATTACCGATCTTGAATCATCCAACAATATCATACTGACCGTCATAAAGGATAAAGATACCCTTGATAAAGCGATCGAAATTGTCAAATCTATCTGCGGGGATCTTTGTGAGCCCGGCAAGGGAATTTTATTTGCTTTAGCACTTGAAGCTGTTGAAGGTTTTCAGGAAGCGGATTGATCCGTTGGCGAAATAATCAATATCAACACTCAGATTTTGCAATGAAATTTTCTGTCATCATACCCGCCCGTAATGAAGAGGCCTTTATTGAGTCGTGTCTGGAATCAATTAAGCATGCAGCGAAAAACTACCAGGACGAAATCGAAATTATTGTGGCGTTAAACCGATGCACGGACCAAACCGAGGAGATTGCCTTAAAGAATGGCGCAATTACCGTTAGAGAGGACCGGCGGAACCTCGCCAAAATCCGAAATGCCGCAGCACGATCTGCAACCGGGAAGATCATCGTTACCATTGATGCAGACAGTCAAATGACTGCAAACATGTTAGAAGAGATCGACCAAAAACTTTCAACCGGAAAATTCATTGGTGGCGGTGTTTTTATTTTGCCTGAAAGAATATCGCTTGGAATCTTTGTGACGTTGTTGGCCGTCCTGCCCGCTGTATTGCTCTATCGCGTATCGGGCGGATTGTTCTGGTGTTATCGAAAAGATTTTGAGGTATTGGGGGGCTTTAATGAATCGTTGGTCAGTGTCGAAGATATTGATTTTGCCAGACGATTAAAATCTTACGGCAAAAGCAAGGGCAAACGATTTAAAACGCTTACAAAAGCCCATATTGTCACTTCTTGCAGGAAATTTGATGAATTCGGAGACTGGTTTCTTTTAAAAAACCCGCGCCTGGTGCGGAAAATATTTCAAGGGAAAGATCAAAAAGCAGCTGACCGCTTGTATTATGATGTTAATCGTTAATTAAGCAAAAGTCTAATCAGGTTTTAAATGACGATATGCTGTCACCAACCGGTATATAAACCCGACTAGCAAAGCGCCGCTGAACAGGATCATAAAATTGGATGCGTAAAAGGTAAAGATGAAAGACGTCGGATCATTGAGCTGGTAAGCGGAAATCAGCAGTTGAATACCGAAGACCAGATAAAACCCGGCGATTGCGACCAGGATGATCTGCCGGACCCACCAATAAGTGCCGACCCGGGAATGCTTTTCTTGCTCCTCATATTCCTCCAGGGGTGTTTCTTCCATAACAACCTGATATTAACTATAATCTAAATTCTGTCAACATGAATGTGTCGCGGTAAGCTATTTGAGCAATACCAGACTCATCCACGGGATGTATGTAATCAGGGCTAGGGCGAGCAGCAGGATGGCGATAAAAGGCAACGAGGCCACATAAAGCTTTAAAACCGGTCTTTCAAAGCGGATGCTGGCAATAAACAGGTTAATACCCAGCGGAGGGATGGAAGCGCCGATTTCCAGATTGGCTAAAAAGATGATTCCCAGATGAATGGGGTCGATTCCATAGGCCTGGGCAATTGGTGAAAGCAGCGGGACGACCACAACCAGGGCCGAAAAAATTCCCATGGTACAGCCGACCGCCAGCAGAAAAATATTTAATACGATCAAAAACAGTATCTTGCTTTCGATGTGGAGCTTGAAAAATTCCAGCATCTGCATTGGAATTTCAGCATCGATCAGATAGTTGGTCAGGCCCATGGCGGCACCCAGAATAATCAAGACCGCGCCGACCAGGACCATGCTTTTTTTCATAATTTCCGGCAGGTCTTTCCAGTTAATATCCCGATAAATTAAAATTTCTACAATGAGCACATACACGGCCGTAATTGCTGCAGCCTCGCTGATGGCAAACTTTCCGCTGTAAATCCCGCCCAGAACCACCAGCGGCAGGGGCAGTTCCCATGCGGCTGCTTTTATGGCACTCAAAATCTCAGATATCTGCAAACGAGTTTTGGGTATATCGTTTGAAATGGCCCGGCTGATGCTGAAAACCGACAGCAGCACCACCAGCAAAGTTCCGGGGAGAATACCCGCAATGAAAAGCTGATCGATTCTGACTTTGGCGACGATGGCATAGATGATCAGGGGCAGGCTGGGGGGGAAAAGCAACCCAAGGGTTCCCGAGGTGGTTAACAGACCCAGTGAGAATACTTCCGGATATTTCCCCCGGCTCATTGCCGGCAGCAGAATTCCACCCAGGGCAATGATGGTCAGGCCGGTTGCGCCGGTCAGAGCGGTAAAAACCGCACAGGATATCAGGGAGATGACCGCAAGTCCTCCCGGCAGCCAGCCCAGGACGGCATTTGAAAGCCGGATCAGCCGTTTGGGGGCACCACTTTCAGAAAGAAGATAGCCCGCAAAGGTAAACAGTGGAATTGCCACCAGCACCGGGGTGGTGGCCATGCGATGCATTTCGATAATGATGGCTGACAGATCGATTCCGCTGATAAAAAATAGATATACAGCCAGCCCGCAGATGACGACAAAAACGGGTACACCGATCAGCATAAAAAGAACGGATGCAAAGAGGGCCAGAAGAATCATGAATGGTTTCCGTTTTGGCTAGAATGGCGGGGATTAAAAATCATCACAAACTCAGCGAAAGTTCGGAATCCGTAACGCAGGGTCATTAGCGCAAAGGTGATGGGAATAATAGCCTCTGGAATCCAGACCGGAATTTCCAGAAACGTGGTGCTGCCCATCAGAGCCTCGTTTTGAACAAAGGTCCAGCCGGCAAAAGTCAGCAGGCCGCAGATCAAGGCCGACACCAGATAGCTAAGTGCCTGGAGATACCGCCGGCTTGTGCCGGAAAACCATCTTGAAAAGACCTCGATGGTAATGTGTTTTCCTTCTTTGGTCGCCAGGCCGGCTCCGATAAACCCCACCCACAGAACCAGATAGCGAACCAGCGGATCTCCCCAGGAAATTCCGGTACTGAAAACATTTCGCAGCACAATCTGCAAAAAGGCCAGCAGGATCATTACGCTGAGCATGGCGGCCACAATAAATTTTTCCAATCGGCCGATGGTGTCGTCCCAATTTTGCCATCTGTTCATTGGGGATTTTTCTTTCTGTAAGCTTCTATTTTGGCAGTGACTTCATCCCGGATCTTTTTAGAAAAGCTTTTGCCCTCAAGGCGCTGCATGGCCTGATCGGATACTTTTAGAAACTCGCCGACCTGTGCCGCTGTGGGCGTAATGATTTTTACGCCGTATTTGACCATCACCTGAATTGCTTCCTGGTTTTCTTTGCGGATGGTTGTTTTTAGCTCATTCATCCGGCGCCGGCAGGTTTCCAGTAGGATTTTCTGATGGTCGGGCGAGATTTTATTAAAAACTTTTTTTTGCATGACCAGGCCCCCGATCAGGTAGATCAGTTTGACGTCGGTCATGAATTTTATTTTGGTAAACCATTGCAGGGAAATGGCGCCGCTCGGCGGAGCGTAGACCACATCCACCAGCCCGGTTTGCAGGCCGACTAAAACGTCCGGCACCGAAAGCGGAATGGCCGATACATTGGCCTGGTCAAATATCGCTTTGGTCATGGGTGAACCTTCCCAGGTCCAGACTTTTGCCTTTCTGAGATCATCCAGGGTGGCCACCGGCACAGTTGACATCAGGCGCACAAATCCGCCTTCAGACCAGCCTAAAAGGATATAACCGTTTTCCTCCAATCCTTTTTGAAAAAATGCAGTCATTTCTTCTAATACGTAATCGACCTCATGATACGATTTAAAGAGAAACGGGATCTGAAATACATCCATTTCGCTGTAGATCGCGGATAAGCCCGCAGAGGTCAATGCGGCACCGTTTATCTGTCCGATATACATTTTTCTGAGCATGTCTTTTTCATCGCCCAACACGCCGCCGGGATAAAACTTAAAGCCGACCTGCTTATCGGTTTTTGTGCGGACCTCTGCATCGATGGCATGAAAGGTGTTCATCCACGAGCTTCCCTCCGGGGCCAGAGTGGCAATTTTGATCTGGAGTGTTTTCGCTGCACTCACGGCCGGCGGCATCGTCAGACTCAAAGCGATAAAACCGAGCCAGATTGTTTTTATCACTGCGGATCGGATCATGCGAAGGCCTCCTAAAAAAAGGTGTCTACCTGTTCAAGCAATTCTTTTGCTCTTTTATGCGCCACGGTGTTGAGCAATGTTAACTGCGGTATTTTATCGACCGGGGCTTCCAATACATTCTGAAGGGTGCTCACAAATAATTTTCTGTCAAAGGTTTTTCGGGCGTACTGGTCGGCGTAATAAACCTGGGTCATTAAAAACTTGCCCTGACTGAATTCCAGGGCTTTTTGGAAATGGTGCTGAGCCCGGGTTAAGTCACCCCCGGCAATTTTGGGTCTGGAGGCAAACCATATACCCATAAACAGGTGGGGGCCGCCGAAGTAGAATTGTTCATCCAGCACCAGCACCCGTTTCATTAAGGCCTCTACCCGGGGCAGTTCGGCGACGGCAGCCATCGAGCCTAAATTTAGCCGGATCCAGCTTCCCCAGCATGTTGCCGTCCAAAACATATAGGGGACATCGTCTTTGCCCAGCCGGTTTAACGCTTCTCCGAAGTCGTCAAACGGTATTGAAAGCGGGTGTTGCAAGCCCCGCTGTTCCAGCGCGCGCAGTCCATATTTTTTGGCCTTTTTATAGAGTATACGCGCGTATTCAGTGTCCGTCTCTTCGACAAATGCAGAGGCGAATGAGGCGTAGGCCTGGGCGGCGGTGATCAGCAGGCGGGTATTGTTCGGCACGGCTTCGACCATGCCGTCAATCAACATAAGGTAGGCGGGCATCCCTTCGCGGACAACTCTTAGATCGGATTGCTTATTAGCAGAATTGGCGACATCTTCCAGAAGCGTTGCAGCGGAGCCCACGGTCATTTGCTTATTGGGGATGCAGGCTGCCACAATAGCGAGGGTAAAGAAGATCGAGAAAATTCCCATCCAATTCCGCGAAAAACGCATCACTTGTGCCTCGAATCGCTGAAAGGGGGTTTAGAAGTGGTTTTGAAACCACTTCTAGTGCCTTAAACCATTTCCATTGTATTTATATGGCCAAACGATACCGATTGTCAAAAAGTATATGGTAATGTAAATTGGGCGTCAAGAGAATTTGGACCCCAACATATAGTGGTTGGTTGAATTCGTAAAAGTGAAAATCTGTATATGATGGGTTCAGATGGAAATTAAGACAAGACTAAAAAGGTGGTCCCAGAGATCGGTCATTTGCCGTTTCCCATGAACCACCTTTTTAAGACAATATGATTATTATCGGACGTTGGTGTCAGGATCTTTCCTGCATAAACCGGGTTGCCACCAACAGGCCATACCAAGGTATTGTAGAGATTGAGCGGCTGGTTTTAGCAGAAAGAGAAAAGTCTTTTATCCGGCTTAACGATTCTTAACCAGATGCTTCTATTATTCAGCAGGAATGTAAGGTATTGCTTCTCCCCACCATCCGCGCTCATCTGACATTTTGGCATCTTCAGCGGTTGGATTTTTGTATCCGCTCCAGCTAAACTTAACGTGATCCCAGTCCTTAAACACCGAATCGTGTTTATAAAACTCGGAACTGCATCCTGCGAGCAATGCCCCAACAAATAGTAAAACAATCAGCTTTTTCATTTTCTTTCCTCCTTTTTTAAATCTGCCCCCCAACGCTCACAAAAAAAAGAATTGTTGATACCGAATATATTAAACATAAATTACTAAAAGACAACAAAAAAATTAAATAGAAGAAAAAAAAAGTAAATTTTTCCTATATGTGTAGAATAGTAGAAGTATTGTGTAAAACCCCCCACCGATCCAGCGAACGTTGCCTTCCTTTTCCGGTCTCAAAACACCCTAAAGTTTGGTGTTGTTATTACCGATGAATAATTAATGCCCGTTCTACGTTCTTTTAAATTTGGACTGGCGGCCCGCCTATCTTATCTCCGCGGCAGGCGTCTGCGACCTCAGCCTTTGGCGCCGGAAGGGGGCGGGTGCTCGAATTGGGCGGGTTTAGCGGGTCGACACCCTTTGGACGAGGATGGCCGGCACAGCTTTTGCTTTTAATATGTCGCAGAAATCATTTTGCGACTGCTGCTGCAAACAAAAAATCTTTTAACTGTTTGGTATTAAACCTAAAAACAGGATCTGCGTCTTTGATTATGCGGAGTGCAACCCTCATCAATAAGGCAAAAATGGCCACGATACCGGGCAATTTTTTATTTTACCTGTCCTGTCTGCTTGTCATCACGCTGACAACGAATTGCTCAACCTATTCAAAACCGGATGTTTCGCTTATGTCTGATGCACTGCTGACAAGTGAAGATGAGCAAATGCTCTGGCATAAATCGGAACAAGAGCAACTCGCCCTTGAACGCAGTGGCTTTATTTACCCGGATCAGGAGCTGGAAGAATACTTAAATCGAGTGGCGGCCAAACTTAAGCCTAAAACGGGTGCGCAGGATCTGGTGATCCGGGTGAAAGTCATCAAGAATGCCTATCTGAATGCCTTCGCATACCCAAATGGAATGATTTATATCCATACCGGATTGTTGGCGCGCATGGACAGTGAAGACGAGCTAGCAGCGGTTCTGGCACATGAGATGATCCATTGCACCCAACGACACGCCCTGCGGGCCTTTAGAAGGTACAAAGACCAGCCGGCTATTTTAACTGCCGTTCAACACACGCTGCTTAAAACCAGGGGTTTTCAGGAGATGGCCCGCTATCTGGGTGTCACCGGCGCAATGGCGGCCATCAGCGGATATACCCGTGAACTGGAGGCTGAAGCGGATCGATTAGGAATTGGATTGATGGCCGCAGCAGGCTACAATCCGAAAGAGGTCCTTTTTCTTTTTGATCAGATGACCACTGAAATTGAACAGGAGGGACTCGAGGAGCCTTTCTTTTTCGGAAGCCACCCCAAGGTCCAGCAACGAGTTGACAATTTGCAAAATCTGCCCGATCCTGTATACTTAAATAAACGACTTGCAATCAAAAACAACGAAATATTTTTGGCAAAACGGGAGCACCTATTTTTAGATAATGCCAGATTGGATATCCGGCTGGGGCGGTTTCAGGCCGCCAGACGGGGTATTGAAAAATTTCTGCAGCGCAAGCCGGATGACAGTCGGGCCTATTTTTTACTCGGGGAAACTTACAGACAGCAGGGACATGCGATCGATATCCACAAAGCGATAAAGAACTACAAGCGCGCCATCACCCTGGATCCGAACTATGCAGCCCCTCACAAAGCCATCGGGTTAATTCATTATAAAAATGGTCATCGTACACTGGCCAAAAAATTTTTTGAATCGTGTTTGCAGCTTTCGCCCAACGCCCCGGACAAAGCCTATATTCAGGGATACTTAAAGCAATGCACGTTCAGTGAGGAAGGATAATGAAAAAATATTTTTGGATCATCCTGTTTTTGTTCGTGGCAGGCTGCATGGCCTGTGCGCATACCGGCGGTCTGTCGAAGCCGGCTTCTTACAGTTTTTCAATTGACATTCCCGCAGGCTGGCGAAAAATAGACAACAACCAATACCTGCTTGCCACCAAAGAAAACCCCTTTCTGCAGTATATTATGGTTCAAAATCGCCCCATCAGCAGATCGTTTCGCAATACCAAAAAGAAAATACAAAAGAAAATGTTGCCGGAGGAGGCGGCCCAGATTATTATTGATGAGCTGATATCGGATCAGAATCTGGTGAATTTAAGGGTTATTAATAACACTCCGGCGACCCTAAAAGGGTATGAAGGGTTCAAACTCTTATATACTTACAGCGACTCGGAAGGCCAGACCTATAAAACGCTTTATTATGGTTTTTTAAAAGAGGATACTTTTTTTAACCTCCGGTTTACGGCAGAGGGTCAAATTCACTTTCAAAGGGATATTGGTGACTTTAGAAGCATTCTGAACACCTTTCAGATCTTCAAAAACGAAACTGCCTAGCCACCAGGCCCTAGCCCAACTGGTGCAGGCGTGCCATTTCCCGCAAATATCATCTAGAACCCGATGCGGCATATCGGTTTAATCGATAAAATATTCAATATTGGCTTTGCCCAGAATCTGGCTCTCAAATTTGACGGCCGCATCTTTGGTTTTCGCAACCAGCACGCGATCGTCCCGGGTGATCTCATAGGCTTCCAGATACCCCTTCTCCTGCAGTTCTTTTAACCCCGTGCGTACCTTTGATTTTAACTGCCTCATTTCCTGGCCGATATTCAGGTTTACGGCCCGGGCCAGCCGGGTAATTTCGGTTTGCGATTCGGTCTCGTACTGGCCCTGATAGAAACGATAAAATGCTTTGCTGATATCTGATTTTAAACGGTTTCTGAAAACCATATCAATGTTGGTCACAAAACTTTCAGTATACATCTCCAGAAAATAAGGGTTAACGACAATCCGGATTTTACCGCTGCCCTGATCTTTATCCGCAAAGCTGAGAATCGAGCCGGTCAGTTCTTTTAACGTTTTTCTTTTTTTCCCTTTGCCTCTGGAAAGCTGCAAATCAATCCGGGTTCCGGCCAGCCTTTGAATACTTTTCCAGATTTCAGCGGTGTTTTTCGGTGTGGCTTCGATGCCGGCCATCCGGGCCAGTTCTGTGTGGGAGGTCTCAAAAGCGTCTCTTTCATACTTGGTCATGAGCGCCAGGAGACAAAATAAGGTGGTTTCGTCGAAAATAATCAGGAGCTCACCCACGACCCGCATGCTTCCCCAGGAATTGTTATCACCGGAGTTCAGGCGCACCAGCGGCCATTCGTTTGATTTATGGCGGCCTTTAAAATGAAAGGGTGAAACCCGGGTCAACATGGTGGGCATAAAGCTAAAAAACCGCTGCACCGGCGGCTGGCGGCTGATATGTTCGTTTACATATTTGGCGGCCTCCCTAATAATTTGTTTTCCGGTAAGCTTTGGTTTTAAGGCGCCGATGACATTTCCGGCTGGTTTTGCAAGTTCTGGCTGAATCGACTCCGGTTTATCCTTGTCCGTCATGGAGATCTCCTTATGTCAAAGATAATCTTTTAAAGCGGGGCTAGATCAGCTGCCACACACGCCTGAGGCAAAAGAATATATTTGAAGTGGCTTCAAAAAACAGCCGGCTTGTGACATCGATTCTATGTTGTTGGTTGGGACGGCCAGGTTGGTTGCTGTAACTATAAAGAAAAATGGCAAGATTGTCAAAAAGAAGGTTGTTTGCTCCATTTTTCGGTATTACCTTCACTTCGTCCACAAACTGGTTTCAGAAGACAGATGTCAGATGACAGAAGACAGATGCTGAAAACCTGAAAATCAAATGCTCAATCTGACCTCTGTTTTCTGTCCTCCGTCCTCTGTTTGCTGACACCTGACACCCGCAACCCGGAACCTTATTGTAATATGATTATTTATGACAAAAACCTAAAAGAAGGCCTGGCTGAATTCGGGATTGAAATCCCGATCCATCACAGCCGGGCTGCCCGCACATTTGAAAAGCTGAAGAGCCATAAAATTTTAGGCCCGAAGATCGACCAGTGGCTTGTCAGCAGCATCAACGAAACCATCACCCGGAAAGATTTGCGGCGGGTGCATTCCGCTGAATATGTTGCTCGACTATACTCGGATAAGCTCGAAGATGAGATTATCAGAACCTTTGAACTGATTGATGAAAGGGGTCGCTATTATCGCTACAATCCGAATAACGCCACCCAGCCCCTGAGTCAACTTTTTGATCGTCTGCTTTTTAAAGTGGCAGCAACCGTGCAATGCTGCCGACTGGCCCTTGAAAAAGAATTTTGTTTTGCCTTTGGCGGTGGTATGCACCATGCCAAAAGAGATTACGGTGCCGGTTTTTGCTTGGTAAATGATATTGTGGTCGCCCTGCGCAAGCTGCAGGCGGAAAACTTGATTCACACCGCCCTGGTAATTGACCTGGATGCCCACAAAGGCGATGGAACAGCGGTGTTAACCCAGGAAGACAGCTCGATTACAACACTCAGCATTCATATGGCCCGGGGCTGGCCGCTGGATGGCGAAGCTTACGATCACCAGGGCAGGCTGAATCCGTCTTTTATTCCCAGCGACATCGATATCCCGGTTGGAGCAGACGAAGCGCATTTATATGTCGACAAGCTGCAAGCGGGGCTTGAAAAGCTTGCCAGTTTTGGACCGCCGGATATGGCCATTGTCCTGGCCGGGTCGGATCCGTATGAAAAAGATGAATTGCCTTCGACCGCTGAGCTGAAACTGTCGTTGAAGCAGCTAAAAGAACGAGATCTTCTCGTCTACCATTACTTAAAAGACCAAAGGATCCCACGGGCCTATGTGACCGCCGGCGGATACGGCGAACACTCGTGGGAGGTGGATTGGCAATTCATTGAGTGGGCAATGCTGGACAATCTATAGCGGTCCCTACAGGCTAACCAAACAAAAATCCACACCAAGCTAACCCTGTGGTTTTAGGAATTAAGCGGTTTCAGGTTTCAGTGTTCAAATTCTGATCTGGAGAACAGGGACATTTTGATCATTTGACACCATACTGAAATTCTTTTACGCTTTAGCTTTAAAAAAATCACGGTATCGGCATGGGAGGCACCATGGCAAAGGTTCAAGTCGCTCAAACCATTGTTCCAGAAGGCTGGATTGATTTAGGAATCGGTCAGCCCCATGTAGACATTCTTCCTTTAGACCAGCTGTCAAAGGCGGCAACGCATCGGTTGCAGCAAGGAGACCGCAACATATTGCAATATGGCATGCAACAGGGCAATGGCAACTTCAGGGTTTCGCTCGCTCAATTTTTGAGCGCGGAATTTAATGCACCGGTAGATCCGGATCATCTGTTTATCACTGCCGGGATTTCCCAGGCCCTTGATCAAATCTGTACGCTTCATGCGCGACCGGGCGATGTGGTAATTGTTGAAGAGCCTTCCTACTTTCTCGCTTTGCGTATCTTTGCCGACTATAGGCTAAAGGTCATCAGTACGCCCATTGACGAGGATGGACTCATTATCGAGGCTTTAGAGGAAAAATTGCTGAAGCACAAACCGGTTTTTATATATACGATACCGGCTTTTCATAATCCGGCAGGCGTGACGTTGTCTGCCAAGCGACGTGAGCAACTCGTCGGTTTAGCCGAGAAACACAACTTTTTTATCGTCGCGGATGAAGTCTATCAAATGCTGGCTTATACGTCTACGCCGCCTCTGCCAATGACGTATTTCGATACTTCGGCGCGGGTTCTTTCACTGGGCTCCTTTTCCAAAATTCTTGCCCCGGGCCTCAGGTTAGGCTGGATGCACGCAAAACCGTCGTTGCTGGAACCGTTTATCGGATGTGGTTATCTTGAGAGTGGCGGTGGATTGAATCCGTTAGTTTCCAGTATTGTGAACAGTGTGATAGACCTGGGTTTACAAAAAGACTATCTGAATTTCCTAAAAAAAACTTACGGCAACCGCAAGGAGATCCTGAGTAAAGCGCTGCGTGAACACATACCTGCACTAACTTTTACGGATCCGGATGGGGGCTACTTTATCTGGTCTCATTTGGCTGAGGGGACCGATGCCGAAACCTTACTTGAAACGGCCAAAAAGCATCAAGTCGGATTTCAGACGGGTATCAAGTTTTCAAGCGCCAACGGCTTGAGCAATTACCTGCGGTTCTGCTTCGCTTTCTATGGGGAAGCAGATTTGCTGGAGGGCGTTGCGCGTCTTTCGCGAATCATTCGATAATCTTACCTATTTGTCTGCCTTGTTCAGCCAGTCCGTGCGATCGGCCAGTGCCGGGAACTGTTGCCGAGCCGCTTTTAAGTCGTCCAGATCGACTTCGGATTTTACGATGATTTCGCTATCGCCGGCACTGGCCTGAACGGTCCCCCAGGGATCGATGATCATACTGTGGCCGACGAACTGGATGCCCTGATTAAAGCCAACGGAATTTGACGACATCAAAAAACACTGGTTTTCCAAGGCGCGCACTCTGTTGAGCATCAGCCAATGCTCCAGCCGGGGATAAGGCCAGGCCGAACAGATCAGAAAAATTTCGGCGCCCTGATCGACCATTCTGCGAAACAATTCGGGAAAGCGCAGATCATAACAGGTGGCCAGACCGATCTTGCCCAGGGGCGTGTCGACAACCACGATGGAATCCCCGGGAGTGAGGAGCTGGGTTTCCTTGGAATTGTAACCGAAAAGATGGATCTTCAGATAGTTGGCCAGAATATTGCCGTCCGGCGATATCAGATAGCTGGAATTGTAATATTTGCCGTTTTTTTCCTCCACGAAGCTGCCCGTATGCAGGTGGCATCCGATTTGTTTTGCGGCTTCGCGCAAACGTATCAGCGTCTGTCCTTTTTGGTTTTCGGCTTCAGCGATGTAACGATCAAAGCTCATAAAGCCGATATTCCAAATTTCCGGTAAAATAATCAGATCAAAACCTTCACAACGCTGTATATTTTCAATGGCTTTGTCAATTGTGGCGGTTTTGTCGTCTTCAACGACGGCCATTTGAATTGATGCGAATTTCATCGGTTTCCCCTCGCCTGTTTCTATTTTACCGTGTTCTAAAATAAACCTATTCTTTTGTTAATGACTTATGCCCGCGCTGTCCAGACCTTTTTATTTCTTCCATCATTCTCATCCAGGCCTGTTTGTTGTAAACCGGCACCTGACCGCGGTTATGCTGGTAAAACGGGGTATCAAGATGCGACATATGAAAGGAATATTCATAATTTGAAATGCTGGTTTGCCAATGTCCGGTTAACCTGCCGATGACCGGGCCGCCGATAAAAAGCAGGCAAATGACGGCCGCATAAGGCAGCGGATTTAAAATACCGGATCTTTTAGACGCTGAAATATACAGGGTGTCTTTTTCGGGACAGACGGCCACACATTTCAGACAAGCATGGCACTCATCGGAGATGACACCGCTGGTTTTATGGACCTTTATGTCCACCGGGCAGGCGCCGGTGCACTGCCGGCACCGGGTGCAGGTGTCTTCATTGCGGTGAATTTTAAAGA
>Ga0316578_10000029_pt1 | contig 29549 bp, 29 predicted proteins | sample J0NA_2_FD_203076 | JGI IMG/M metagenome (GOLD analysis project Ga0316578, IMG submission 203076) | Rhizosphere microbial communities from salt marsh grasses in Alabama, United States - J0-2_160517rDrC | ecosystem: Host-associated > Plants > Roots > Rhizosphere | place: USA: Alabama | collected... | reverse complement strand
AGCCCGGAGCAGGCTCGAATCGAGGAGGGGGGGCGCATCCTCAAGGCAATCCCCAAGGGGGCCGGCGTCACGGCCCTGGCGCTTGGTGGCGAGGCCTGGAGCACCGAGGATCTGGCGCGGCGGATCCAAGGCTGGATGGGGGAGGGGCGTGACCGCGCCCTGCTGGTCGGTGGAGCGGACGGACTCTCGGCGCCCTGTCTGGCGCGGGCCGATCAGCGCTGGTCGCTGTCCAATCTGACCTTCCCTCACCAGCTGGTGCGTGTGCTGGTCGCGGAGCAGATCTACCGCGCCTGGAGTCTATTGAAGGGCCACCCCTACCACCGTGGCTGAGGGATCGGTGGGCCCGGGCCCGCCCGATCGACCGATAAAGAACCAAAGGCTGGCCATGAGCGACGCCGATTACCAGATCTACCTGGCCTCCCGATCCCCCCGCAGACGCGAGCTGCTCGACCAGATCGGCGTGCGATTCGCCGTGGTGGAGGCGGATACGGACGAGACCCGCCTGCCAGGCGAGCAGCCCGAGGACTATGTGCTGCGGGTTGCCGCGGACAAGGCCAGGGCGGCCCGCGCGGCCCTGCCCCGATCCGATCACCGACCGGTCCTGGGGGCGGACACGGCGGTGGTCGTCGGTGAGCTGATCCTCGGCAAGCCGGATGACCGGGAGGACGCCCTGGCCATGATGCGGCTCCTCTCGGGCCGTGCCCACCGGGTCCTGACCGCGGTGGCCCTGATCGCCGACGACGGGGAGCGCACCGATCTCAGCGAGACCCGCGTGACCTTCCGGACGCTCGACGAGGATGAGGTGCTGCGCTACTGGCGCACCGGCGAGCCCAGGGACAAGGCCGGGGGTTACGGGATCCAGGGTTACGGTGCCCTCTTCGTCTCGGGGTTGAACGGCAGCTATTCGGGTGTGATGGGGCTACCCCTGTTCGAGACCGGTCGGCTGCTCGCCCAGGTCGGCATCGAGGTCATCCCCGGTGACCTCGGGATCGCCGGGCTGGGGGCTCCCGAGGTGCCGGCATGAGCGAGGAGATCCTGATCAACGTCACCCCCCCGGAGACCCGGGTCGCGGTCGTCGAGAACGGGGTGGTCCAGGAGATCATCATCGAGCGGGCCGAGCGCTGCGGCCTCGTCGGCAATGTGTACAAGGGCCGGGTGTGTCGCGTCCTGCCGGGGATGCAGGCCGCCTTCGTGGATATCGGGCTGGAGCGGGCCGCCTTCCTTCACGCCTCCGACATCATCGGTGCCGAGGGCGAGTCCCGTGGGGAGTACATCCACGAGCTGGTGCGCGAGGGCGACGAGCTGGTGGTGCAGGTGGTCAAGGATCCGCTGGGGACCAAGGGCGCCCGGTTAACGACGAATATCTCGGTGGCCTCCCGTTACCTGGTCTGCATGCCGGCCCTCTCCAGCACGGGGGTCTCCCAGAAGATCGAGGACGAGGAGGAGCGCCGGCGCCTGCGCGATATCCTCACCCGCTATGTGGAGACCCACCAGGGTCACGGCGGCTTCATCGCCCGCACCGCGGCCGAGGGGGTGGGGGAGGACGCCCTGGTCAAGGACATGGACTTCCTCACCAAGCTCTGGCGTGGCATCAAGGAGCGCTGTCTCCAGGCCACCGACATCGGCCTGATCCACGACGACCTGCCACTCGCCCTGCGGGCCCTGCGGGACCTGGTGACCCCGGAGGTGGAGCGGGTGCGGATCGATTCCCGGACCACGGTGGACCGGGCCATCCCCTTCGCCTCCAAGTACATCCCGGAGATCAAGGACCGCATCGAGTACTACCAGGGGGAACGTCCCCTCTTCGACCTCTACGGGGTGGAGGAGGAGATCAAGAAGGCCCTGAGCCGCAAGGTCCAGCTCAAGTCCGGCGGTCATCTGGTGATCGACCAGACCGAGGCCATGACTACCATCGATGTCAACACCGGCGCCTTCGTGGGCCACCGCAACCTCGAGGAGACCATCTTCAAGACCAACCTGGAGGCGGCCCAGGCCATCTGCCGTCAGCTGCGACTGCGCAACCTGGGCGGCATCATCATCATCGATTTCATCGACATGACGGAGGAGGAGCACAAGCGCCAGGTGCTGCGTGCCCTCGAGAAGTGCCTGGCCAGGGACCACGCCAAGACCCACATCACCGAGGTGTCGTCCCTGGGGCTGGTGGAGATGACCCGCAAGCGTACCCGGGAGTCCCTGGAGCATGTGCTGTGCGAGCCCTGCCCCTGCTGTGGCGGCCGCGGCTCGGTCAAGACCGCGGAGACCACCTGCTACGAGATCTTCCGGGAGATCCTGCGGGAGGCGCGTCAGTTCGAGGTGGAGACCCTGCTGGTGCTCGCCTCCCAGGAGGTCGTGGACCGCCTGCTGGATGAGGAGTCCGCCCATCTGGCGGAGCTGGAGGAGTTCATCGGCAGGCCCATCCGGCTCCAGGCCGAGTCCCTGTACACCCAGGAGCAGTACGATGTGGTGTTGATATGAGTGGCGCGTGGCGAGTTGCTGGTCGCGAGGCGGCAGACACCGCGTCGGTCCGAAGGGGATGGGACGCCGATCTCAACGACGGCTCGCAGCTCGTCCCTCGCAACTCGCCACTCTCCCCATGATCCACTTCCTGCGCGGTACCCTCGCACGCCTGACCCTCCTGGGGGCCATCGCCCTGGTCTCGCTGGCGGTGCTCATCACCGCCGTGCGACTCGTGCTCCCCGCGGCGGACCAGTATCGCGAGCAGGTCGCCGCGGCCCTTGGCGAGCGGCTCGGCCTGCCGGTTAGGATGGGGGCCCTGTCGGTCGGGCTCTCCGGGTGGACGCCCCGCCTCCGGTTGGAGGGGTTGGTGCTGGAGGACCCGCAGGGTGGGCCGGATGTCCTCAGTCTGGCGGGCCTGGAGCTGGAGCTCGATCTGCCCGCCTCCCTGCGTCTGCGGTCGCCCCAGATCCGCTCGGCGACCCTGGTGGGGGCCCGGCTGGTCCTGCATCGCCTCGCGGATGGGCGCCTGCGGATCCAGGGCCTGGGGGCGCTGCAATCGGACGATCCCCGCGCCCTGGAGCTGTTTCTGAGGCAGGGGCGCCTGAACCTGGCGGACAGCGAGGTCTCCCTGGTCGACGACCGCTTGCCGGGGGCGTTGCCGCGGCTCACCCAGGTCCAGCTGAGCCTGCGCAACAAGGGCCAGGTGCACCGCTTCGAGCTCAGTGCTCGTCCCCTGTTCGATGGTCCCGCACCTTCGGGGGGGCGACGGGATGGCGGTGACGCCCGCTTGCGCCTGCTCGGCGACCTGCGCGGTGACGGACTGGATCCCGGCAATTGGGGCGGCCGCCTCTACCTGGACCTCCAGGGAGGGGACTGGCTCGGCACGCTGCGGCGAACCGCGCTCGACCCGTGGCGGGCCGACGCGGAGGGTCTGGAGATCGAGGCCTGGCTTCGGCTCGGCAACGGGCGCCTGGAGGAAGTGCTGGGCCGGATGGATCTGGATGGCGTGCGGCTCGCGGCCCCGCTCCAGGACGGCGGGCCGATCGCCGAGGCCGAGGGGGGCGGGCCCGAGGAGGTCCCGCCGGCGGTGCGAGAGGTCGAGATCGACCGGCTGAGCGCCCTGGGGCGCATCGCCCCGACCCCCGACGGCTGGCAGATCGGTATCCGGGAGCTGGATTTAGAATCCCTGGGGTCCGGGGTCGCGGGCCTGGGCCTGGATCTCGGGCTCGGGTCGAAGGGCGGCCTAGAGGGGCTGAAACTCGCGGCAGACCGGCTCGATCTCTCCCTCCTCGGCGCGCTGCGACCGCTGTGCCCCGCGGACCTCCCCGAGGCCGCCCGGTCGATCCTCGCCCTGGCGCCGCGCGGGCGACTGGAGGAGGTCGCATTCGCCCTGGAGTCACCGGCCGAGCGCCCGCGCTGGCGTGTGACGGCCCGGGGGAGCGGCGTGGGGGTGGAGCGGGTCGGTCGAGTCCCCGGGATCTGTGGGCTGCACTTCCGATTGTCTGGGGACCAGGACGGCGGGGAGCTGCGCCTCGGGTCCGACTGGCTGCGCCTCGATCTGGCGCCCCTCTTCGACCGCGCCCTCTATCTCGACCGCTTCAGCGGCATCCTGAGCTGGACCGGGGGGCCTGGCCGCGGTCTTCGACTGACCGGGCGCAAGCTGATCCTGGAGAATCCGGACCTGGGCGGGCGGGTCCGCTTCGCCCTGGACCTGCCGGCCGGGGCCGGTGTCGCGCGTGCGTCCGCGGGGCCGGGCCCCTTCATCGACCTGCGCGCGAGCTTCCACGACGGTGTCGGCTCCCGGGCCCGGACCTATCTCCCGGTCGGTGTCATGCACCCGAAGCTGGTTCAATGGCTGGAGCGGTCCCTGGTCGGCGGTGTGGTCCCACAGGCCGATTTGATCCTGCGGGGGCCCCTTCGCCGCTTCCCGTTTCGGGAGCACCAGGGACGCTTCGAGCTCCTCGCCGAGATCGAGGACGGGGGACTGGACTATCGGGAGGGCTGGCCCCCCATCGAGGCGGCCCGGGGGGCCCTGCATTTCGTCAACCAGGGGATGGAGATTCGGGTGGACTCGGCGCGCATCCTGGGGAGCCACCTGACCGCGGGGCTTGCCGGCATCCCTGACCTGTGGGGCGTGCGCCGGATCAGCATTCACGGGCAGGCCGAGGGTCCCCTCTCGGACGGGCTGCGCATCCTGGAGGAGACGCCCCTGGCCGCGCGCCTGGGTGCCCTCGCCCGGAGCCTGGAGGTCACCGGGGACTCCAACCTCACCCTCGATCTGGAGGTGCCGCTCAGGAAGGGGGAGCCGCTGGCCGTCGTGGGCCACCTGACTTGGCCGGGGCCCGCGGAGCTGACCCTCAGGGGCTCGCCCGTCGCGCTCACCGACCTGGCGGGCGAGATCGCGTTCACCGAGACCGCCTTCAGCGGGCGCGCCAGTCGGGCGCGACTCTGGGGGCAACCCTTGGACATCAGCGTGGAGACCCGCGACGCGGATGAGCCGGGGGCCGCGCTGACCGAGATCCGGGCCCGCTCCCGTATTCCCGTCTCGGACCTGGCCGAGCAGCTGCCCGCGCGTGCCTGGTCCCTGGCCCAGGGGGAGACGGCGTGGGAGCTGGTCTTGGGCCTGCGCCACGCCGATCTGGGGTCGGCCGGCTCACCGATCCGGTGGCGCTTGGGGTCCGACCTCCAGGGTCTCGCCCTGAACCTCCCGCCGCCCCTGGGCAAGTCCGCCGCCCAGGCGCGTGCCCTGGCGCTGGAGGGTGTCCTGCTGCCCGGTCGGTCCCTGCGGCTCGGGGGGCGTGTCGGGGACCTGGGGCTGGACCTTTCCGTCGACCTCTCCGCTGACCGGCCGCGGCTCCAGGCGGGGCGCGTGGTCGTCGGGACCGACGCTCGGGCGCCAGCGGGGCCTCCGGCCGGCGAGGGGTTGGTCGTGGAAGGCGCGATCGAGGCGCTGGACCTGCCCGCCTGGGGCGATTGGTGGTCCCGGTTCCGGGCGGGGCGGGGTGACGCCGCCCCGGTGATCGGCTCGGGCCCGATTCCCGGGGGCGGGGCCCCCGAGCTGGACCTGCGGGTTGCCCGTCTGGGTCTGGGGGCAGGGGCCCTGACCGACGCCCGCCTCCGGATCGGGCGGGGGGACGGTCCCTTGCGGCTGGAGGTGACATCCCAGGAGCTGGCCGGCGACCTGCGCTTCCCGGATCCCGGCTCCGGGGCCCCCTGGCAGGTTAGCCTCGCGCGGGCGGATCTGGCGCCTCTGTTGCCTCCTGCAGGTCCCCGCGACACGCCCCCTCCGCTGCCGTCCCAGGGTGCGCTGGCCCGGCTTCCCCCCCTGGATCTACGCGTGGCGGACCTGCGTTGGGGGGACCAGGGCCTGGGGCGCCTCAGCCTGGATCTGCGGCCGGAGCCCGGTGGCCTGGGCGTTCGGCGGGTCGATTTCCAGGGCCTTGGTGAGACCCGCGCGCAGGGCGAGGCCGCCTGGGTGGATGGACCCGCGGGTGGTCGCGCGAGGCTGAGCCTGGATCTCAGGTCCGCTGACGCGGGTCTTCTGATGCGGGCCCTGGACTACAGGAGCGTCCTGAGCGAGGCCGCGCTGGAGTCGCGTATCCAGCTGGAGTGGCCCGGCGGTCTGGAGTCCTTCGCCCTCGCCCGTTCCACGGGGACCATCGATCTGAAGGTGGGGGCCGGGCGCCTGCTCGAGGTGGAGCCCGGGGTGGGGCGGGTGCTCGGGTTCCTCAACCTGGGCGCCCTGAGCCGCCGCCTGGCCCTGGATTTCACCGACGTCTACCAGCAGGGCTTCTCCTTCGAGCAGATCGTCGGCGACATCCGGCTCGGGGGTGGCCTCGCCGAGCTGCGCCGCTTCGACATCGAGGGGCCTGCGAGTGCCATCCGGGTCAGCGGATTCACGGATCTGCGCTCCCGCACCTTCGATCAGACAGTGACCGTGGAGCCGCGGATCGGATCGAGTGTCGCCCTGGCCAGCGCCCTGGCGGGTGGTCCGGTGGTGGGCGCGGCGGTGTATCTGGCGGACAAGGTGACGGGCGGGACCATCGACAAGCTGGGCGCCTACCGGTACCGCGTGACCGGGCCCTGGGCGGAGCCGGAGCTTACTCGGCTGGGCTGGGATCCCTTCGCAACGTCGGCGGAGCCCGGATCACCAGGGGGCGAGACCGAGGCCCCGGGCTCCGGATCGCTGGTGCCGCCGCAAGTCCAACCGGGGCAGAACCATTTTCTGGACTGAGCGCCGCCCATCGATCACCGCGGCTCACCATTTTGTGCCGACGTGGGGCGCGATGTTATCGTTCTGTTTCAGGGCCTCGCGACGGCGCTGAGCCGCCCGGGCGGGTACGCGGCGGTGCATCCAATGAGCGATAAGCTGAAGGTGGGCGCGGTCCAGATGGCGACCGGCCCCAACGTGAGCGCGAATCTCTTCGAGGCGGAGCGTCTGGTGAAGGAGGCGGCGGAGGGAGGGGCAGACCTCGTGGTCCTGCCGGAGAACTTCGCCTTCATGGGGAAGCGGGCCGGGGACCAGCTCCCGCTGCGGGAAGAGGATGGCAAAGGGCCCCTGCAGGGCTTCCTCTCCCGGGTGGCCCAGCAGCACAACGTCTGGTTGGTGGGAGGGACCATCCCGCTGGTTTCCGAGGACGGCGGCCGGGTGCGTGCCTCGTGCCTGGTATTCGACGGGAGCGGGCGGCAGGTCGCCCGCTACGACAAGATGCACCTCTTCGACGTCTGCCTGCCCGGGGTGGACGAGTGCTATCAGGAATCCGCCACCATCGAGCCAGGGGAGTCCGTGGTGGTCATCGACAGCCCCTTTGGACGGCTCGGCGTGGCGGTGTGCTACGACCTGCGTTTCCCCGAGCTGTTCCGCCAGATGCTGGACAAGGGTGTGGAGATCCTGGCCATCCCCTCGGCCTTCACCGCCATCACCGGTAAGGCCCACTGGGAGACCCTGGTGCGGGCCCGCGCCATCGAGAATCTGGCGTACGTGGTGGCGGCCGCCCAGGGCGGCTTCCACCTCAATGGCCGGGAGACCCATGGACACAGCATGGTGGTGGATCCCTGGGGGACCGTCCTGGCCCAGGTCCCGCGGGGCGCGGGCTTCGTCTGCTGCGCGCTCGATCGGGAGTTCCAGGGCGCGGTGCGGCGTAATTTCCCGACCATCGCGCACCGCCGTTTGAAATGCGGTCCCTGAGCACACAGCTTCTACGGGCAGACAGCCCCGGTCCTGTCGATCTCCCAACGACCGCCCGAAGGCCCCTACCGTCCCCCTATGAATGACGCCCTGACTCTCGCCCGCGACACCATCCTAACCCCTGCCGGGCTCGCCGAGGCCGAACTCGACCGCCTGATGGGGCTGCTGATGGGGGCGTCCCTCGACGCGGCCGACATCTATTTCCAGTCCAGTCGGCTCGAATCCTGGATCCTGGAGGACGGGATCATCAAGGAGGGAAGCTTCAGCATCGAGCAGGGAGCGGGTCTGCGGGCGGTCAGCGGCGAGCGCACGGGCTTTGCCTACTCCGACGAGCTCCAGTTCCCGGTCCTGGCCCAGGCCGCCGAGGCGGCGCGGGCGATCGCCCGTGCCGGGCAGGGGGCCGCCGTGCGGATCGGGGATGTCCCGGAGACGCGCCGGCTCTACGACCCCATCGATCCCCTGGTGAGCCTGGCCGCGGAGGACAAGGTCGACCTGCTGCGCCGGGTGGACGCGGAGGCGCGGCGGCTGGACCCGCGGGTCAAGGAGGTCACGGCCAGCGTGGTCGCGGTGCAGGACCGGGTGCTGGTCCTGGCGGACGATGGCACCCTCGCGGCGGACGTGCGCCCCCTGGTGCGGCTCAATGTCAGCGTCATCGCCGAGGACGGCGGCCGCCGGGAGCAGGGCGGCAGCGGCGGTGGGGCCCGCAGCGACCTCGGCTGGTTCCTGGTGGAGGACCGGGCCCTGGGCTTCGCCCGGGAGGCGGTGCGTCTCGCCCTGACCAACCTGGAGGCCCAGCCCGCCCCGGCAGGCACCATGACGGTGGTGCTCGGTCCCGGGTGGCCCGGGGTGCTGCTCCACGAGGCCATCGGCCACGGCCTGGAGGGTGACTTCAATCGCAAGGGGACCTCGGCCTTTGCCGGGCGTCTGGGGGAGCGGGTGGCGGCCCCGGGGGTCACGGTGGTGGACGACGGGACCTTGCCCGGCCGGCGGGGCTCGCTCAACATGGACGATGAGGGCACGTCCACCCAATGCACGGTCCTGATCGAGGACGGCATCCTGCGCGGCTACATGCAGGACAAGCTCAACGCCCGCCTCATGGGTGTCAGGCCGACCGGGAACGGCCGTCGGGAGTCCTACGCCCACCTCCCCATGCCGCGCATGACCAACACCTACATGCTCGCGGGAGAGCGGGATCCGGCCGAGATCATTGCCTCCGTGGACCGTGGGATCTACGCGGTCAACTTCGGCGGCGGCCAGGTGGACATCACCTCCGGCAAGTTCGTCTTCTCCGCCAGCGAGGCCTATCTGATCGAGAAGGGTCGGGTAGGCCTCCCGGTGAAGGGGGCCACCCTGATCGGCAACGGCCCCGACGTGCTCACGCGGGTGAGCCTGATCGGCAACGACCTGAAGCTCGACCAGGGCGTTGGCACCTGCGGCAAGGAGGGCCAGAGTGTCCCGGTCGGCGTGGGTCAGCCGACCCTGCGGGTAGACGGTCTCACCGTCGGCGGCACCAGCGCCTGATAGTGGCGCCGGGCCTTCAGGCGCGGTGAGCCCGTCTGGACCCGAGGCGCGCACCGCACCCTGTTTCCATCATTCCGACGTCTTAAGGGATCCCCCATGTCCATCACGGTCACCGAGGACACCAAGGAGCGACTCGAGCGCTTGCAGCACAACATCGAGGACCTGCTGAAGGAGGCCAAGCGGCGGGGCGCGAGCGGCGCCGAGGCCTCGGTCGGCAGCAGCGCGGGGATCGAGGTCTCGGTCCGGCTCGGGGAGGTGGAGACGGTCGAGCACACCCGGGACAACGGGCTGGGCATCACCGTCTACTTCGGCCACCGCAAGGGCTCGGCGAGCACCTCCGACGTCTCACCGGCTGCCCTGCGCGACGCGGTCAGGGCCGCCTGCGACATCGCCCGCTACACCCAGGAGGATCCCTGCGCCCACCTTGCGGATCCCGCGCTGATGGCCAGCGGCGATCTGCCGGACCTGGACCTGTACCATCCGTGGGCCGTCGGGGTCGAGGATGCGATCGAGATCGCCTGCGCCTGCGAGGATGCGGCCCGGGCCTGGGACCCGCGGATCGTGAACTCCGAGGGGGCGACGCTCGATACCCACATGGGTCTGCACGTCTACGGCAACAGCCACGGGTTCATCGGCGGCTTCCCGACCACCCGCCACAGCCTGAGCTGCGCGGTGGTGGGCCAGGAAGGGGACGCCATGCAGCGGGACTACTGGTGGACCAGCGCGAGAGCCGCCGCCGACCTGGACTCGGCCCGGATGGTGGGAGAGCGGGCCGCGGAGCGCACGGTCTCGCGCCTCGGGGCGCGGCGGCTCAGCACCCGCGAGGCCCCGGTGCTGTTCCGGGCCGAGGTGGCGGCCGGGCTGCTGCGCAGCCTCACCGCCGCGATCCAGGGCGCCAGTCTCTATCGGCGGGCCAGCTTCCTCCTGGACCATCTGGGGGAGCAGGTCTTTCCCGAGTTCGTGCGTATCCATGAGCAGCCACACCTGCCTCGGGGGCTCGGCAGCGCCCCCTTCGACGGGGACGGGGTGGCCACCCGGCCCAAGGATCTGGTGAGTGGGGGGGTCCTGAGGACCTACCTGCTGGATGCCTACTCCGGCTGCCGGCTCGGTCTCCCCACCACCGGAAACGCCGGTGGCGTGCGCAACCTGCGCATCGAGATGGGCGAGCGGGACAGGGTGGGGATGCTGGCCCTGATGGGCACCGGACTGCTGGTCACGGAGCTCATGGGCCATGGGGTGAACCCCGTGACCGGGGACTACTCCCGCGGCGCCTCGGGCTTCTGGGTGGAGAACGGGGAGGTCCAGTACCCCGTCGAGGAGATCACCATCGCCGGCAACCTCAAGGGGATGTTCGCCGGGCTGGTGGCGGTCGGCAACGATTGCGACTTCCCGGGCAGCACCCGCACAGGCTCCTGGCTGATCGACCGCATGACCATCGCCGGCGAGTGAGCCCTGGGGATGGCCAGGGCCTCAGGCCGCGGCCTCGGGGGCGATGGGCGGCGGGAACCAGGTCCGGGAGATCTCCTCGTGGAGTTCGCCGATGGCCGTCTGGAGATCGTCGACGTAGGCGTGGAGCTGCTGCTGGTTGAGCTTGCGGGGCTCGGTGGATTCCAGGTTGCGCTTGAGCCGCCCCGCGACCCGCAGGGCCGAGTCGCTCCGCGGGAGCCGCTCCAGGCTCGCGCGGCAGGCGTCGATGCAGTGCTTCACGGAGCGTGGAAACTCTGGGTGCTGGAACAGGAAGCGCAAGACCGGCCCACGCTGGACCCGCAGCTGCTCGCTGCGACGGTACGCCTGATAGGCCGTCATGGACTTGAGCACGCTGACCCACTGAATGGTCAGGAATGGAAGTAGATCGGTGGTCTCCTCCGGCAGCAGGTTGGCCGAGCGCACGTCCACGATACGGGTGGTCATGTCCGCCCGCTCCAGGAACCGGCCCAGGTGCACGAACTCGTAGCCCTGATCGTGGAGCATGGTCCCCGAGAGGAGCCCATTGATGGTCTGACTGCCGAGGATGATGTATTTCAGATAGGTGTGGCGTCCCCCCTTGGTCATCCCCTTCTGAAGCTCGTCTCGGGCGTAGATGTAGAACTCGTTCAGCAGCTCCCAGGTCTCCCGGGGCACGAAGTCGCGGATGGTTCGGCAGCTCTCCCGGGCCGCGCCCAAACAGGACAGGATGGAGCCGCCGTTGCGCTCGTCTCCCAGTAGGAAACGCACCACGTGGCGCTCGCCATAGTCCTTGTAGAGCTCTTCGAACAGGGTGTTGGCCCCCACGATGTCGACCAGGGGGTGCCAGCCCGGCGCGATGCCCTTGGGCAGGTCCAGGAGCAGGTTGGCGTTCACGGTCACGATGCGTGCCGTGTTCTCCGCCCGCTCCACGTAGCGGCTCAGCCAATAGATGTTCTCAGCGACGCGCGAGAGCATGTCGTCCCCTACAACTACTGTGGTTGATCCGGCACGATCCAGGTGTCCTTGCTGCCGCCCCCCTGGGAGGAGTTGACCACCAGGGATCCCTTGTGCAGCGCCACCCGGGTGAGCCCGCCCATGGTCACCTGCTGACGATCCGCGGACAGGATGAAAGGGCGCAGGTCCACGTGTCTGGGCTCCAGATGGCGCCCGATGATGGTGGGCACCGTGGAGAGCCGAAGCGCCGGTTGGGCGATGTAGTTGCGGGGGTCTTTCTGGATCACCTCCGCGAAGCGCTCCCGCTCGGCCTTGGTGGACGCGGGCCCCACCAGCATGCCGTAGCCGCCGGACTCGTTCGCGGGCTTCACCACCAGCTGCTCCATGTGCTCGAGGGTGTAGACCAGGGCCTCGGGCTCCATGCACCGGTAGGTGGGGACATTGGGGATGATGGGGTCGGCATCCAGGTAGTAGCGGATGATCTCCGGCACGAAGGCATAGACCACCTTGTCGTCGGCCACCCCCGCCCCGGGGGCGTTGGCCAGGGCAACCTTGCCGGCAGTCCAGGACCTCAACAGGCCTCGCGCACCGAGGGCGGAGTCGGGCCTGAACGCCTCGGGATCCAGGAAGAGGTCGTCGACCCGACGGTAGATCACGTCCACCTGCTTGGGTCCGTCGACCGTGCGCATATAGACGCAGTCGTCCGTGTCGACGAAGAGGTCTCGCCCCTCCACCAGCTCGCAGCCCATCTGCTGGGCAAGATAGGCGTGCTCGAAGTACGCCGAGTTGTAGATCCCCGGGGTCAGGACCACCACCCGGGGATAGTCCGCGGGGCGCGGGGACAGGGCCGCCAGGGTGTCGAAGAGCTGGGAGGGATAGTCATCCACGGGCAGCGGGGCGTAGTGCTCGAAGAGCTCCGGGAAGACCCGCTTGGTGACCAGCCGGTTCTCCAGCATGTAGGAGACGCCCGATGGAACCCGGAGGTTGTCCTCCAGCACGTAGATGGTCCCGTCGGCGTCTCGCACCAAGTCGGAGCCGCAGATGTGGGCCCAGATCCCCAAGGGCGGGTCGACACCGACGCACTGGGGCCGGAAGTTCACGGACTTGGCCAGCACCTCGGCCGGGAAGACCCCATCGGCGATGATGCGCTGGTCGTGGTAGATGTCGTCGATAAAGAGATTGAGGGCCTGGACCCGCTGCTTGAGTCCCGCCTCCACCCGGTCCCACTCGGACTGGGGGATGATCCGTGGGACGATGTCGAAGGGCCAGGCGCGGTCGATGGTCCCGCCCTCCTCCGAGTAGACCGTGAAGGTGATGCCCATCTCCTTGATGGCCAGGTCGGCGGCCTCCTGGCGGGCGACCAGCTCCTCCGGGCCGAGTTCCGAAAGATCGTCGAGCAGGCCGAAGAAGGCGTCTCTTCCCTTGCCGGGGGCAGCGACCAGCTCGTCATAGAAATCCTGGCAGGGATAGGCGTTCCAGTCGATGCTCAAGACGCGAACTCCAGTGCCTCGTGGTGAAAATCGCTGCGGCCTGGGCGCACCCGGTCGGTCCGATGGGCCGGTGGGGAGCGTCGGGGTCAGAGTATGCTGGAGTTGCGCCCGCCAAGTCCACGGGGCGGTGCGCTCGGGGCCGGGCCCGCCGGGCCCGCCCACCCGGTCTGGCCCCGGGTTCGGTACCCGTGCACAATCGCGGACGCGGTAGCGGCTGATCGGAGAGCTGGGGACCAATGACCTACTGTCTCGGACTCGCACTGGAGGAGGGCCTGGTGATGGCGGCGGATTCCCGCACCAACGCGGGGATCGACTACGTCACCACCTACAGCAAGCTGCATGTCTTCCAGCCCGCGCCGGACCGGCTTTTCGTGCTGCTGTCCGCCGGCAACCTGGCCACCACCCAGGAGGTCATGAACCGGCTTCGCCGCGACCTGGATCAGGCGGGCGATCGGGGTGCGTCCGGCTCCAGCCTGCTCGCGGCGCGCTATCTGTTCGAGGTGGCGGACTACCTGGGGCGGGTCAGTCTCGAGGTACAGCGGCAGCACGCCCCCGCTCTGAGCGCGAGTGGGGTCAGCGCTGAGACCACTCTGATACTGGGAGGCCAGATCGCGGGTCAGCCCCACGGGCTCTATCTGATCTACCCCCAGGGCAACTATTTCGCCGCCTCGCCCGAGACCTGCTACCTGCAGATCGGCGAGAACAAGTACGGCAAGCCCGCCCTGGATCGCATCGCCACACCCTCCCTGTCCCTGGAGGACGCGGGCCGCCTGTGCCTGGTCTCCCTCGACGCGACCTCCCGCTCCAACGTTACGGTGGGACCGCCCTACGAGGTGGCCATCTATGCCAAGGACAGCTTCATGCTGTCCCACCGGCTCAAGCTCAGCGCGGATCACCCGGCCCTGCGGGCCCTGTCCGCGAGCTGGAACCAGGGCATCCGCAATGCCTTCGATGCGCTGCCCCGCTTCGATTGGGAGGCCATGGGAGATGCATCCACGGCGTCGGTCGGGTTGCCTCAGGTAATCGTGTAATGGCGTGCGGGCGCCGTCTGGCGTCCGGTGAGAAAGGAGCGGCTCGGATCCACCAGGGCCCGTCCCGCGATGGCGGTGCGGCCCAGGAGCATGCGGAAGAGCATGGTCTCCCGGTTGGTCAGGGTGACCTCGATGGGCCATTCCTGTCCCCCGATCCGAACCCCGGTAAGGATCACGTGGCGCAGCTCCCGATGGCCGCCGGAGTCCGCCACCTGGCGCTGGTCGACCACCTCGGCCTCCGTGTGGACGATCACGTCCTTACGTCCGCGCAATGGGTGGATCCCGAAGCGCACCATCCGGGTGCCGCGACGCTGGAAGGGGTCGACGTAGAAGGCGTGGAGTGTCGAGGTTCGGGCCCCCGTATCCACCTTGGCCTTGATCAGGGGCAGCTCCAGACCGGGCAGGCACACCCACTCCCGCCAGCCCAGGAGCAGTGGCTGCTGGGGGGTGGTGACGCTTTGGATGCTCAAAGAGTCCTCCTCAGGGTTCGCGGCACGCAGGCGCCCTGGGGCCGCCGGCGGCCATGTCGGCAAATGGCTTTCCTAGGCTCGAGCGCCGGGATTATGATCTCGGCGCGCAATGCGAGGCCCCCGGACTCGAGGCCTGCCGCTCCGGCGGCGGCCCGCCGGCCCCCTGGCTCCCGAGCTTCCTTCCTTACTGGTTCGCTAACGAGGTATTCCCAATGAAGCACCCCTTGCTCGCCATCGGCCTTTCCGGGACCTTGGCCCTGGCTACCCTTGCGTCCTGGGCCGCCGCCGACCCAGCCGAGGACTGCCGTCAAATGGCCGCCGAGGAGGCGGTTCCGGTCGAGGACCTGGATGACTATATCGCCGAATGCATCGCCATGATGGAGAACGAATATCCCGAGGAAGCGGGGGCGCCCATGCCGGATGTGGAGGGGGCCGAGGGAGGAGAGGCACCAGCCCAGGAATGAGCCCGACCTTGTCCCATGGCGCTAGAATATGGCCCCCCATCCCTTGGCAGTGTGCGCCGGAGTCCCCGCGATGACCAGAAGCCTGTCCCTGTTTCTTGCCGCCCTCGCGGGCGCCGGTGTGGCGTCTACCGCAGTTGCCGCCGAGGGCAAGGCCAAGATCCTGGCGCCCTGGGAGGCCAACGGTCAGCTCTTTCAGGTGGCCGTTGACAAGCTCCAGTTCATAGGGACCTTCGAGGGGATCATGTACATCGAGCACGGCGAGGGGCTGCTCGATGCAGCGCTCTTCACCTGTCCTTCCACCCAGATCACCGAGGTCCTCAGCAACCAGACCAAGGCCCACGGCTATTGCACCATCGAGAGCCCGAGCGGGGACTACATCTACGCGGAATACACCTGCGACGGGGAGCCTGGCGCCTGCACCGGTACCTTCACCCTCACGGGTGGCACGGGCAAGCTGACGGGGATCACCGGGAGCAGTGACCTCATCGTTCGTACTGCCCTGAGCGGCACCGCCATCGACCAGGAGAGCGGGGGCACGGTCTCCGCTGCCAAGGGCCTGGCGATCTGGCCGGAGATGCGGTTCGAGGTCCCCGGCAAGTCGGCGGATCTCACCGGGCTCCTCGGCGCGGCCCCGCTTGGCTCGAACGGGATGGCCGAGCCCCCACAGGGAAGCGCCGACGAGGGATCGGGGAGCGAATAGTCGGCGGCGTCCCCGGGCGCCCGTCTCCCCTGGGCGAGCCCAGGGGAGACGCGCCAAAGTGGCACCCCTGGTGCGCGGGCCTATCGAAGCAGCTCTAGGACATCATGTTTGATCGACTCACTGACCTTGCTCGCGCAAAGGTGAGGCTGTTGCTGGCCTTGTTCGCGGCCTCCCTGACGCTGGCGACGGCACCGGCCGCCTCCGACAGCTTCGACGGCCATGCGATCGTGCGCAGTGACGGCTCCCTCTTGATCAAGAACCGGGTGGTCGTCCTGTTCGGGGTCTATCTGCCGCCCTCGGACCGGCAGTGTCGGGACTGGATTCAGCCGCTTCGTTGCGACTCTCGCAGCGTCCTGGCCCTGGATTTCCTGGTGCGGGGTTTCGTTACCTGCTTTCCCGAGGGCGAGGATGGGGAAGGGCGAATCCACGCCGTCTGCTACGTGGGCCGCACCAGCTTCAGCGACGGAACCGACCTGGGGGCCCGTCTGATCCAGGAGGGTTGGGCCCTGGCGCTGCCCAATGCCCCCTTCGAATACCACGCCTTGGAGCGGATCGCCCAGACGCGTGGCCTGGGGCTCTGGGGCAATCTCGTCGATTCGTACACCGACCACCACTGGAACCATCGCCGCTGGCGGTGATCGCCGGGGCCCGATCCCCGTGCCCGGGCGGCGTTGTTGGTCCGTTCCCCGTGCGGTAACCTGCCCGGTCACGGGCGCGCCGGCATCTTGAGCGCACGTCCCCAAAGCTCGGCGTGGTGAGGGGAGCGGTACCCCGAAGCGAGGCCAACCTCCATGTTGCTGATGATCGACAACTACGACTCGTTCACCTACAACCTGGTCCAGTACCTCGGGGAGCTGGGGGTGGAGGTGCGCGTGGTCCGCAACGACGAGCTGACCGTGGGGGAGGTGGCCGACCTGGTCCCCGAGCGCATCGTGATCTCCCCTGGTCCCTGTACCCCGAGCGAGGCGGGGATCTCCGTCCCCTTGATCCAGGCCCTTGGGGGGAAGGTCCCCATCCTCGGGGTCTGTCTCGGGCATCAGTCCATCGGTCAGGCCTTCGGGGGCCATGTCGTGAAGGCTCGCCGCGTCATGCATGGCAAGACCTCGCCCGTGTACCACCGGGGTCAGGGTGTCTTTACCGGCCTCCCGAGCCCATTCGAGGCCACCCGTTACCACTCCCTCGTGATCCAGTCCGAGACCCTCCCGGACTGCATGGAGGTCACCGCCTGGACCCAGGACATAGACGGCAACCCGGACGAGATCATGGGGGTGCGGCACCGCAGCCTGCCCATTCAGGGGGTCCAGTTCCATCCCGAGTCCATCCTCACCCGCCACGGGCACGACCTGCTGCGGAACTTCATCGAGGGCCGCTGACGTGGAGCTACGCGAGGCCATTGCCCAATGCATCGATCGGCGCGACCTCAGCGCCGAGGACATGACCTCGGTCATGCGCACCATCATGACCGGGGGGGCGACACCGGCCCAGATCGCCGGCTTCCTGGTCGCCCTGCGCATGAAGGGGGAGACGGTCCCGGAGATCGCGGCGGCCGCCGCCGTGATGCGGGAGCTGGCGACCGGGGTGACTATCGCCGGGCTCGACTTCCCCGTGGACATCGTCGGCACGGGGGGGGACGCCAGTGGCACCTTCAACGTCTCCACCACGGCGATGTTCGTCGCGGCCGCCGCGGGCTGTCATGTGGCGAAGCACGGAAACCGCTCGGTCTCCAGCAAATCCGGGGCCGCGGATGTGCTGGAGGCGGCGGGGGTTCGTCTCGACCTGACGCCGGATGAGGTGGCCCGCTGCGTTCGCGAGGCGGGGGTCGGCTTCATGTTCGCGCCGGGGCACCACAGCGCCATGAAGCATGCCATAGGGCCGCGCCGGGAGCTTGGGGTACGCACCCTGTTCAACGTCCTGGGGCCCTTGACTAATCCGGCGGGGGTACCGAATCAGCTGCTCGGGGTCTTCAGCGAGTCCCTGCTGCAACCCCTCGCCGAGGTGCTCCAGCGCCTGGGCAGCCGCCACGTCCTGGTGGTCCATGCCCGGGACGGCCTGGATGAGATCAGCATCGGCGCCGAGACCGACGTGGCCGAGCTCAAGGATGGGGTGATCCGGCGCTACCGGATCCAGCCCGAGACCTTCGGCATCGCCCGCGCCTCCCTCGACTCCATCCGGGTCAAGGATCCAGCCGAGAGTCTCGCCATGCTGCGGTCCGTGCTCGCCAACCGACCCGGTCCGCCGCGCGACATCGTGCTTCTCAACGCCGGCGCCGCGATCTATGCCGCCGGTCGTGCGGACAGCATCGAAGACGGAGTGACCCGGGCGGATGCGGCGATCGCCAGCGGTGAGGCGCAGCGCCGGCTGGCGCGGCTGGTCGCCCTGACCAGCGCGAGCGCTTGATCGCGACTATGCCACCGATTGCCCAGGAGCCATGACACCCGATGGTGGATACCCCAGACATCCTGAAGAAGATCTGCCACCGCAAGGTCGAGGAGGTCCGCGCCCGTTCCGAGCGCTTGCCCCTCGGCGAGGTCAAGGCGCGGGTCGCGGATGCGCCGCCGGTGCGTGGATTCGCCGCCGCGCTGGAGTCCCGGTTGGCCAAGGGGGAGCCCGCGGTCATCGCGGAGATCAAGCGGGCCAGCCCCAGTAAGGGCGTGCTCCGGGAGGATTTCAGGCCTGCCGAGATCGCGGCCAGCTATGAGCGGGGCGGCGCGGCCTGCCTCTCGGTGCTGACCGATCGGGACTTCTTCCAGGGCTCGGACGCGTACCTTCGGGAGGCTCGCGCCGCCTGCCTGCTGCCGGTGATCCGCAAGGACTTCATGATCGACCCCTACCAGGTCTACGAGGCCCGGGCCATCGGCGCCGATTGCATCCTCCTGATCGTCGCCTGCCTGGAGGATGAGGACTTGCGGGAGCTGAGCGGCCTCGCCCGCGATCTCGGGATGGACGCGCTGATGGAGGTCCATGACGCCGCGGAGCTGGCGCGCGCCTTGAAGATCCCGGGGCCCCTCATCGGCGTGAACAACCGCAACTTGAGGACCTTCGAGGTCAGTCTGGAGACCACACTGGGGCTCCTCGGGTCGGTGCCCGAGGACAGAGTGCTGGTGACCGAGAGCGGGATCCTGCGCCCGGAGGACGTGACCCTACTGCGGGGCCGCGGCGTTCATGCCTTCCTGGTGGGGGAGGCCTTCATGCGTGCCGCCGATCCGGGGGCCGAGCTGGCGAGGTTGTTCTTCTCGGAAGTTGCGCGTGGGGACTAGGCAGGGAGATCTCCCCTAGCCTGTCATCTGGTCCCGAACACGACGATGGTCTTCCCCTTGACGCTGATCAGTCCCTGCTCCTCCAGGTTTTTCAGGACCCGCCCGGCCATCTCCCGCGAGCAGCCGACGATTCGCCCGATCTCCTGACGGGTGACCCGGATCTGCATGCCGTCCGGGTGCGTCATGGCGTCGGGCTGCTTGCAGAGGTCGAGCAGGGTCCCGGCGATTCGGCCGGTCACGTCGAGAAAGGCCAGGTGACCCACCTTGCGGCTCGTCTGGCGCAGTCGCTGGGAGAGCTGGTAGCCGACCGCGTAGAGGAAGTCCTTTCCCACGTCCTTGAGCTCGTTGTCCAGAAGTCGGTCGAGTCGCTGATAGGTGATCTCCGCCACCCGGCACTTGCAGCGCGTCCGGATGATGACGCTGCGCGTGTTCTGGGGGACGAACAACCCCATCTCTCCGATGAACTCGCCCTTGTTGATATAGGCGAGCATGAGCTCGCGCCGGTCCTCGTCGTCGATCACGGCGGCGACCGAGCCATCAACCAGGTAGTACAGGCTTTCGGCGGGCTCACCGACTCGGATGAGGTCGACGTTTTTGTCGTAGGCCTTGGTGTGGCAATGCGACAGAAAGGGTTCCAGCCAGCGGGGTTCCGGCTTCGGTGGTCTCAGGATGCTCAACGGCTGGCTCATGTCGTCGCCCCGAATAGCTATTAGCTTCTCTATCCCCAGTGACATTGAGGTTGTCATAACACGCCTAGAGGGTTATGTGTGAGACGTCACACTGCGTGTGAATGGGGCAGACGATTCGAGTCGCCCGAGGAAGCGCGCGGCGAGCGAGCTGGCGGTTGCGCCGTTTGCGTTCGTTGTGAGCCTGGGATCGAAATGAACCGGGGGCATTGACCTCCCTGCAAATGCCTCGTTTTTCACTTCGGAAAGCGGCAGCGAGCGCCAACCTGGCGTCGTCCAACTCAGGCTCCCGGGGGGTGCGCCTCATGCAGCGCTTCCTCTTCTCGACGATCACGCGTCCGTACGGTAGCGGCCAGTTCCATTACCGCGGGCCACGCCGAACAGACAGACGCCGGCGTTAGGGCCCGATTTTAGGTAAGACGCGGGGCTCTGTCGAGCTATGATAGCCTCCGGGCTCGCGATCGGTTGAGGTGGCCCGCGGCGGGGCCGCCCGAGGGGTGACAATGAGGGCGCGGGTGAAATGGATCGACGGGGCGGCCATGCTCGGCGAGTCTGGCTCGGGCCACGGTGTGGTCATGGACGGACCCCCTGATCTGGGGGGGCGTAACCTGGGGGTGCGGCCCATGGAGATGCTCCTCATCGGCATGGGTGGCTGTACCGAGTTCGACGTGCTCTTGATCCTGCGCAAGGCCCGTCAGCGGGTGACCGACTGCGTGGTAGAGCTGGAGGCGGAGCGTGCCGAGAGCGATCCCAAGGTCTTCACGCGTATCCACGCGCATTTCATCCTCACGGGACACGGGCTCGATCCCCGCCTGGTGGAGCGCGCCATCAAGATGAGCGCGGAGAAATACTGCTCCGCGTCCATCATGCTCGGTGCCACGGCCACCATCACCCACGACTACGAGATTCGCGATGCCTGACCCGGCGTCGGACTTCGACGCGCTCGCCGAGGAGTTCTACGCCGTTTGGTTTCGTTACCGCCCCGATCTGGCGCTGACGGTCGGGGTGCCAGGATACGGTTTCCTGCTTCCAGCCCAGGACGACGACGAGGTGGACGTCCTCGCGAGCTGGCTGGAGTCGTTGCTCCTGGGGCTCGACGAGGTGGATTGCCGGGCCCTAGATCCCGACCGACGGCTGGACTATGCCCTGATGGCCGGGTCCGCTCGGCTGGAGCATCGCGAGCTGCGGGACCTGGACTGGAGGCGCCGCGATCCGCTACGTTTTCTGCCCCTGGGTGAGATCTACCGCCTGACCCTGGAGCCCACCGAGGCGCTGGGGGACTGGTTGGCGCGGCTCCTGAGCCAGGTGCCGGAGTATCTACGCCACGCCCAGGGGCAGTTGCGGGAGGCCGTTGGGTCCCTGGCCCCAGGACTGGTGAGGGCGGCCGCACGGGAGGCGGAAGAAGGGCGCTGTTACCTGCGTGATCTGGTCCGCGGACCCTGGTTGCGGGGTCGCTGCCAGGGCCTGAACGAGCTGGAATCCCTGGCGGAGCTGGCCTGCGACGCCCTCGTCGGGTTTCGGGATCTCCTGGTCGGCGAGATCCTTCCTCAGGCGACGGGGTCGTTGGGCTGCGGTGCGAGCCACCTGGCGCTGCGCCTGGCCGAGCTCCATTTCCTGCAGGTCGACGGAGCGAGGGCGGGAGATGCGCTCGAGCGGGCCATTACCGGGGTGGAGGAGGCGATCCGCGGCTGTCCTCCTGTGTCACCGTCCGAGGCTGCGCCCGATCGTCTGGAAGGGGTCAAGGCGCAGCCGGCGGTCAGCGCATCCGAGTATCAGTCCCTGTGCGACGGGTTAAGGAGGGAGATCCAGACAAGCGGCCTGGTCAGCCTGCCCCGGGAGCCCCTGGGGGTCGACATCCGACCCCCCTGTCCGGGGCTCGAGCGGTTCGTTGTCTCCTACCGGGCGTGGGACACCGGTGCGGGCACCCTGTACCTGACGCCCGGCGGGCCCGGGGACGCCGCGGGGTACCGCGAGTCCCTGCGGGACGCGTGCCTGGCCGCTGGCTGGGGCGGGGCCCACCTGCTCGCCTTCGCCCATCGGCCCAGGGCGGGTCGGATGCCGAGGCGTCTCGCGAACGCCCAATCCTTGAGCCTCGGCTGGCATCTCTATCTCGATCGGGCGTTCTCGATGCGGCCCGAGGCGGACCCGGGGAGGCGTATCGCCTGCCTCGAACGGCAGCGGGAGCGCCTGTTTCTGGCCCGGTTGGACCTCGACCTCCATCGGGGCCTCGTCGACGAGAATGGGGCCCTGGCGCGACTTGCCGCGATCGGGCAAGCGGGTCCGATGGCCGACGCCCAGCTCGCTGACATCGCGCGGGCCCCGGGCGACGCCCTCGCGGGGGCCCTGGGGTGGCTGCTCCTCGAGGCCGCTCGGGAGGAGTGGGGGGGCTGCGAGGGTGGCGCGCCCTCACCGCGGGACTTCCACAATGCGCTCCTGTCCCAGGGGACCGTGCCCTTGCCCCTGGTCCTGGGGTCGGTCTTCGGCGAGGACCTCTGGCGGCGATCCTACGAGCGCGTCTTTCAGGACTGACTGGACCCAGAGGTCAATCCCGAAGGCCGAGCCCTCCCTCTGGGAGGGTGTCGCAAAAGCCCCTTCCTCTTCCAGGGGCAGCGTTCGGGTGGGGGTAGAGACCGTCCATCTCACTGATTCCACGGTCATCACCCCGTCCCACCCTTTCCCCCTACGAGGGGTAAGGCGCTTGCAGACTAGCTTTTGCGACACCCTCTGTGGGTGAGGGAGCATCGGAGCGCACTCCCGGCGCGACTCCGGCGGTCACCGCTCAGACCCAATAGACGCCGCGGGTCATCACCTTGGACGCCAGGCGCATCGCCAGCCGGATCGGCGGCGGTAGCTCGGCGCCGCCCGCGGCCCCGGCCACCTGCGCGTGATGGATCTCATCGAGCTTCATCTGCTCGAGCACGGCGCGGGTACGTTCGTCCCGCTCCGGGATCTGGGCGAGGTGGTCGTCCAGATGGTCCTCCACCTGGCGCTCGGTCTCCACCACGAAGCCCAGGCTCCAGCGATCCCCGGCCAATCCGGCCGCCGCGCCGATCGCGAAGGAACCCGCGTAGAAGAGGGGGTTGAGCAGGCTCTTGCGATCGCCCAGCTCGGCGATCCGGGTCTCGCACCAGGCCAGATGGTCGTTCTCCTCCTGCGCGGAGCGTTCCAGGCGGCGCCGGGTCTCCGGGAGCCGGGCCGTCAGGGCCTGGCCCTGATAGAGCGCCTGGGCGCAAACCTCCCCCGTGTGGTTGATACGCATCAGTCGCGCGACGTGGCGCCGCTCCTGCTCGCCGAGGTCGGTCTCGGGTAGGTCGGCCGCCGGGTCCGGACGCTCCGTGATCTGGGGACGTCCAAAGACGGTCCTCAGGGCGTTGTCCGCGCTCATCAGGAGCCGGTCGAGGGTGCTGTAGTGGCGGGTGGTCATAGGCTGCGCTCTGGAGCGTTCGAAATGCTCATCGGATTCTGGGACTCCTGGACGCCCACTGCAACGGTCAGTCAGTTGGCGAGCAGCGAGGGTCTTGGCCTAAGCCACTGAGCTTGGTTGCTCGCTCCTCGCCACTCGCTGCCTTTCGAGCAGCTCCACCGGATGACACACCTGGATGGCCATTCCCGCCTCCGCGATGCCGGCGGCCAGATGCAGGGCACAGCCGGGATTGGTGGTGACCAGGTAGGTCGGCGCCAGCTCGGCCATGGCGGCGAGCTTGGGCGCGAGCAGCGCCCTGGCCATCTCGGGCTGGTCCAGGAGGTAGGTGCCGGCGGCGCCGCAGCAGGCGGCGTTACCGGGCAGGGGGTGGACCTCCAGTCCCGGAATGCGTGCCAGGAGCCGATAGACGGCGCCGGTGTCCTTGAGCAGATTGCGGTGGGAGCAGGGCTCGTGGACCAGCACGCGTCCCTCCATGGGGGCGAAGTCGAAGTCGCTCGGGGGGCTCAGGCGGTCTAAGTAGTCGCACAGCTCGAGGGCCTTGGGCCCGCCCGGCTGCTCCCTTAGCTCAGCCACGCAGGCGCTGGCGAGCCCGACCAGGGGCGGGTCGTCCGGCCCCCGGGCCCAGGCAGCGCGGGCGACGTCGGCCTCCCCGGGGAAGCCGTTATGGCGAAACATGGCGCCGCAGCATCCGGGCTTCGGCGCGATCCGAGCCCGCAGCCCCAACGCATCGAGCAGTGCCCGGGCGGCGGCGATGGCCCGTCCCTGGGCGAGCCCTCCCATGCAGCCGGTGAAGAGCTCCAGGTCGGGTGCCCGCGGCGTGCTCGGGGCGACCGAGCTGGCGGTGCTCGGGATGACCCGCGCGAGCCGGACCCAGGGGCCGATCCCGGGCCATCGCGCCATGCGCGCCCATGTCGCCAGGCGGCCAAGTCCGAGGTGCAGATGCAGCCGTGCCAGGAGGGTCGTCAGCCCGGACGAGGCTAGGAGTCTAAGCCGCGCCAGCCTGAGGGCGCGCCGCCAACCGGGCATCAGATCGACCCTCGCCGCCTTGCTGCCGTCCATGAGCCTGCCGAAGGCCACCAGTGACGGGCAGGCGCCCTCGCAGGCGCGGCAGGTCAGGCAGCGGTCGAGATGCTCGACCAGGCCAGCCGTCAGGGGTAGCCGCCCGGAGGCCCATCCTTGGATCAGAGCGATGCGCCCCCGAGGGGAGTCGCCCTCATTCGCCAGCTGGGAATAAGTCGGACAGTGGGGCAGGCACAGACCGCACTTCACGCACTGGTCGGCGAGCTCGAGGAGTTGCTCTGGGCTCACGATGCCGGGTCTGGAAGGTCGGGAAAGGCAGACACGGGAATCAATGGAGGTTCAGGTCGGAGGACGAGAGGGCGTGAGGCGGACGATGCTACAACCACTCCATGGTAACCTTTCGAGGGCTTTGGCTGTGTGTGCCGGCCGTGGGGTCGGCGCGGGAGGCTTTTCGTTTGTTCTACTACCGCCACCACGTCTTTTTCTGCACCAACGAGCGTGAGGATGGGAGTCAAAGCTGCGGCCAGTGTGGCGCGCGGGCCATGCGAGACTACCTCAAGCGGCGAGCCAAGGAGCTGGGGATTGCCGGCAAGGGGGGGGTACGGATCAATACGGCGGGATGTCTCGACCGCTGCGAGGAAGGCCCGGTGATCGTCGTCTACCCGGAGGCCACCTGGTACACCTATGTGGACCAGGAGGACATCGATGAGATCCTCTCCGAGCACCTCCTGAAGGGCCAAGTGGTCGAGCGCTTGCTCCTTCCGCAGGCGTGAGTCGCGCGAGCGGCGAATCAGCCGCCGCAGTTACCTGACGAGATGCTGGTCGAATGCCATCCCGGCATTCGATCAGCGCGGTCCCTCGCCCGGACAGGAGGCGCAATAGGCCAGCGTGTGCCAATCCTCTCCGGCCCTAGCCACTCGGTCCTCGGCCCTTCCTGGGACTTGCTTGTCCGCTGAAGCGCCGGTAATATTCGCGGTCTTTCTCGCAACTACTCAGGCTTTCGTGGGGCTTCCTTCCGCGCCGGTTGCCGCCAGGGGCCCTGGAGAGAAACGGACATGACCACCACTGTAAGCGCCAAGCCGGCCGAGGTGCGTCGCACCTGGTATCTGGTGGACGCCGACGGCAAGACCCTGGGGCGCCTGGCCGCCGAGCTCGCGCGGCGTCTGCGGGGCAAGCACAAGCCCCAATACACCCCGCACGTGGACACGGGCGACTACATCGTCGTGGTCAACGCGGAGAAGATCCGCGTGACGGGCAAGAAGCTCCAGGACAAGATGTATCACCGCCATACGGGCTACGTGGGGCATCTAAAGTCCATGAGCCTGGCGAAGCTCCTGGAGACCCACCCGGAGCGGGCCATCCAGATCGCGGTGAAGGGCATGCTGCCCCGCGGGCCCCTGGGTCGCTCCATGTTTCGCAAGCTGCGTGTCTACGCGGGCCCAGAGCACGGGCACCAGGCGCAGCAGCCACAGCCCCTCAACTTTGACGCCTAAGGGCGTTTGCAGGAAACTCGATCCATGTCGGAGACTCAGTACGCCACCGGCCGCCGCAAGACCTCGACCGCGCGGGTCTATCTGACCGCCGGGTCCGGTGCCATCACGGTGAACGGGCGCCCCCTCGATACCTTCTTCGGTCGGGAGACCGCCCGCATGGTGGTTCGCCAGCCCCTGGAGACCGCCGGGCTGCTCGATCGGGTGGACGTGAAGATCACCGTCCACGGCGGCGGCAATACCGGTCAGGCGGGCGCCATCCGTCACGGAATCGCCCGCGCCCTGGTGGATTACAACGAGGAGCACCGCTCCCCCCTGCGCCGCGCCGGCTTCCTGACCCGCGACGCCCGCGAGGTGGAGCGCAAGAAGGTCGGCCTCCACAAGGCGCGCAAGCGGCCGCAATACTCCAAGCGCTAAAGCGCTTGAGCTAGGGGCTAGTTGCTAGGGCCCAGGGGGAGGGTTGGAGGCGCTGCGGCGGCTGGAGGTCTGGAAGCGGGCCTGCCGATTTGCCGTTGATGTCTACAAGGCGACGGGCGCGTGTCCCGATAGGGGTTATCGCGATCAGGTTACTCGCTCGGCGCTGTCCATTGCTTCCAACATCGCGGAAGGCTACGAGCGGGAGACTCCGAAGGAGCGCGTAAGATTTCTCCTCATTGCCAAGGGTTCCTGTGCCGAATGCTGGACCCAACTCCTGATCGGCATCGAGGCAGGGTTTGTGCCCTCTGAGATTGGACAGGCCCTAGTGCGCGAGGCGGAACAGCTGGCCAAGATGCTCGGCGGCCTGATCAAGCACTTCCAGGACCCCACCTCCTAGTGACTAGCGACTAGCTACTAGCAACTCTTTTGGGGGATCGTCTAGCGGCAGGACAGCGGACTCTGACTCCGTTAACCTAGGTTCGAATCCTAGTCCCCCAGCCATCGATCAAGCCCGCTCCCTGCGGGCTTTTTACTTCCGCGAGCACGAAGGACCGAGGGGTGGCTCCCCGGCGTCCCATCCCCGTGGGACCTTCAGGGGCCGGCCTCGAAGGTTTCTCCCTGGGCGCCCGGCGTTTGGCTTTCGGCTCTCAGTGCAGAAAAACAACACTCCGCTTTGTTGTATCTTTTTTTTCCCGAAAGTGTTGCAAACGGCCCCTCTGTCCACTATAGTTGCCCTTGCTAGCACGGTTGCACTCAGTTTCAGCAGTCCTTGTTGCTAAATCCACAACAGCGGAGAACTCGATGAACAAGAAGCTTCTAACCCTGGCCGTCGCCGCCACCCTGGCCGCGCCCGCCATCGCCTCGGCGGAGGCCATCCTCTACGGGAAGTTGAACGTCTCCCTCGACTATCAGGAGATCGACAACGCCATTGCCCCCGTCTACAACAACAGCGCCGCGTCTGCGACGGTCGTCCGCACGAGCGCGGGCATCCTGACCATCGACGATGCGTTCGCGGGCTTTGACTATTTTGTTCGGCCGGATGGAACGATCGCGGGCCGTGTTCCTACCGGTGATGTCCTCACCCCTGAGCAGGCCATGGAACTGCAGGGGACCTACCGATTGGCACCGGGTGGGTGGCTGCCCGGGACGGACTTCAAGGGTTGGGGCTTCAGCAAGGGCGCCAACCTCGAGGGTGAGAACCGCGCCAACCGCATCGGTGTCAAGGGGTCCGAGGACCTGGGCAACGGCCTGAAGGCGATCTACCAGGTTGAGCTGGGTCTCAACTTCGACACCAACAACAACGTGGTGAGCAACTCCGATAGCATCACCTACCGGAACACCTTCGTCGGTCTCGCGAGCGACTGGGGTACCTTGCTGTTGGGTCGGCATGACAGCCCCATGAAGATCTCCACCGGTAAGCTGGACCTCTTCGCCGACACCATGGCCGACTACAACGGGACCATCGGCTTCAACGACTTCCGCTTCGACCAGACCGTGGCCTACATCAGCCCCAACTGGAGCGGGCTGCAGTTCGCCGGTGCCATCGTCCCCGGCGGCGCGGCAACGGCCGGAGCCGGTCGGAACTGGAACGACGACGGGATCGCCGAGGGCTACTCGCTCGCGTTGATCTACAGCAACGGGCCCTTCTACGCGTCCGCCGCCTACGAGTCGGTCAGCGAAGACATGCAGATGGACACGGCGACCAGCCTGAACGGCTGCTTCCCCTACACGTATACCAGCACTCTGTTCGGTGCCGAGCAAGACCTCTTCACTCTGCGAGGCTGCGACCAGGCGACCGATTCCTTCGACAAGTGGCGTCTCGGCCTGGGCCTCCTCGACTGGAACGGCTTCACCCTGACCGCGATCTACGAGAACCAGGACAACCTGCCGGGAAGCAGCGCCTACCAGGGCGTGACCTACTACGACCAGACGCTGCAAGACGGAACCGTGGTGTACCTCAGCGACTTCTCCTGGTATCTGTCGGGCGGTCCGGACAAGTCCGAGCTGTGGCAGATCCAGGCCGGGTACTCCTTCGGCAACTGGATGCTCAAGGGCATGTACGGCCAGCGGGACTTCTCCGGCGGTACCGTCGGGGTCCCGGTCTATGCCGAAACTGGCGCCAATATCGGTGTCTATAACTCCCTGTATCAGGACTACTACAACGGTAGCTCCGACTCCTGGGCCCTCGGCGTCGACTACAACTTCAGCAAGCGCACCAAGGCCTACATGCTGTACACCCAGACCAGCGTGGACGGCAACGACGCCCCGACGCTTACCAGTGCGATCGGCGACGGCTCGCCCAGCGGCGAGAGCCTGAGCGGAATCCCCGGCCGGACGCAGTGGGACGGCTTCTCCATCGGCATGATGCACAGCTTCTGATGCTGTAACCTCTCTGGGATGAGACGGAAGCGGGGCCTTCGGGCCCCGTTTTCTTTTGGCGCCTTTGAACCGTGCCCTCCGCCCGCGTACGATCTTTAGTTGATGGCAAGCGCGGTCTGAATCACGGTCATGTCTCTAGGCGATCGATTCCGCAGTGCCCACGAGCTGGGCATCCGCTTGGAGATCGTCAACGGTTTGGCGATCTGGGAGGCGCGGCCGCTCTACAGGCACCAGAAGCACGTCGAGCGCGTCGCCCGATCCATCGAGCCGGGGCATGACGTCGCCTGCTCCTGTGTCCACGCCTTGGACGTCTACAAGTGAGTGGACTCGTCGACAAGCTCAAGCTCAAGGAGCAGGCGGAAGAGGATGTCTATTTCGCCCGCCGGGACCGGGAGCTGTTGCGCGCCAAGGCCGAGTCGTCGCCGCCTCTCGATCGGGATCGGCCGACGGTGGTAACCGGCGGGCAGACAGGGGTGGATCGGGCGGCCCTGGCCGCCGCCCTGGAGCTCGGTCTGGCGGTGGGCGGCTGGTGCCCGGCGGGGCGCCGAGCGGAGGACGGGGCCATCCCGGACTCTTTCCCGCTCCAGGAGACGCCGAGCTCGGACTATCCCGAGCGGACGGACTGGAACGTGCGGGACAGCGACGCCACCCTGATCCTCCATCGGGGACCCCTCTCCGGCGGGACCCGGCTGACCGCCGAGCTCGCGCGACACCGGGGACGCCCCCTCCTGTGCCGGGATCTCCAGGAGCCCCACCACCCCGCTGAGATCGCCCACTGGCTCCACCTCAACCGGGTCCGGGTCCTCAACTGCGCCGGCCCCCGGGAATCCCAGGCACCCGGGATCACCGAGCAAGCACGAGTCCTTCTACTGGCCCTGTTCCGCCTCTGGATTGCCGCGGACGCTTGACCTACCGCTTTGTCCCGGCGGTATTCCGCCTCGGCCCTAGCCACTAGCCACTAGCCACTTCCTACAACTTCAACCCCACCGCCAACCCAGCCAGAAACGACGCCACGCTCGGCAGGTTGCGCCCCATGAAGTCGAGCAGGGCCCCGCCCTGGGTGCCCAGCCAGTCCGCGCCGGTATCGTAGTGAAGCTCCACGCCGGACCAGTCCACCTCCGCGAGCCCCGCGTACTGGAGCGCGAAGACGCCGAC
>Ga0316578_10000028_pt1 | contig 29590 bp, 42 predicted proteins | sample J0NA_2_FD_203076 | JGI IMG/M metagenome (GOLD analysis project Ga0316578, IMG submission 203076) | Rhizosphere microbial communities from salt marsh grasses in Alabama, United States - J0-2_160517rDrC | ecosystem: Host-associated > Plants > Roots > Rhizosphere | place: USA: Alabama | collected... | reverse complement strand
CGAGGATGTAGAGCTGCGTCCGGGAGAATGCGTGCTCGAACCTCCCACCGAGCCTCCGGAAGATGAAGCCGAGGGCGACGATGAACAGTATGGGAAACACCACGTCGGCGATGACGGTCATGACTGGGGGCCCTCCCGGCCTTGCAGGCGCTCGACGCGCAAATCACATGTCACCCGGAAAGATAGCACGCTGGGGAGGCCCGGTCCAACTGATTAGCAGGAGGCTCTCAGCCACCGCAGCAATTCACCAATTGCTGACATTGCGCCAATACCGGCTTAATGCGGTCCGGCTATACTCCCCCTGTCCTTTCATACGATACCCATTGCAGGAGGAAAGGGACAAATAGCCGAGCGCAGTGACGGCCGACGCTGAATCTGATGCCGGCTATTTTAGCTTTCCGGTGGAGGACGCAAAAAGGAAGCCGCCCGGCTCGTGCGGGCGGCTTCCCCGATCCAGTCTGGCAGTGGTGTTCGCTGGATCTATTTCTTCGCCTCGCCCTCGGGCGATGCGGTATCTTCGGCGCTTTCGGCGGCCTGTTTCGCGGCCTCTTCGGCAGCGGCGGCTTCCTCGGCGGCCTTCTTCGCCTTCTCCTTCGCCTTGGCCTTCTTCTTCGCGTGCGCCTTCAGCGGGCTCTCCGGGACATCGACGTCATGGTACGTCTTGCGTGAGGACTTCTTCTTCCCGCGCGGCTTCTCGTCCTTGCCGACGAGCTCGAGGATCGCCGCCGGCGCCGCATCGCCCCTGCGCATGCCAGCCTTGAGGACGCGCGTGTAGCCTCCCGGGCGGTCGGCGTATCGCGGGCCGATCTCTTCGAAGAGCTTCTTCAACACATCCGGGTCCCTGACGGTGCGGGCGACATGCCGCCGCGCCGCCAGATCGCCCCGGCGGGCGAAGGTGATCATCCGCTCGGCCAGACGGCGGGCCTCCTTGGCCTTGGGCACCGTGGTCGTGATCCGCTCGGCCGCGAAGAGCGACGTGACCATGTTGTGGAGCATCGCCTTGCGGTGCGCGGCGGTCCTGCCGAGCTTCCTGTGGTCATTGTTGTGGCGCATCGCAATTACTCTCCTTCATCCTTCTTCTGCCCGCTCAGGACAGCCTCGATGTCCATGCCGAGATGCAGCCCCATGCCGTCGAGTATCTCGGCGATCTCCTTAAGGCTCTTGCGGCCGAAGTTACGGTACTTGAGCATGTCGCCCTCCGTCTTCTGCACGAGCTCGCCGAGGGTCTTGATATTGGCGGCCTTGAGGCAGTTCGACGACCGTACGGAAAGCTCGAGCTCCTCGACGGGGCGCGCGAACAGCTCTCGGAGCCGCTCGGTCTCCTCATTGACCTCTTCGTCGATCTCCTCGACCGGCTCCTCGTCGAAATGGATGAACAGCAGCATGTGGTCCTTGAGGATCTTCGACGCGTATCCGAGCGCGTCATCCGGAGTCACGCTTCCGTTCGTCCAGACCTCGAGCAGGAGCGAATCGTAGTCGGTCCGCTGGCCGACGCGGGTGTTCTTCACCGTGTAGTTGACCTTCGTGACCGGGCTGAAGTTCGAATCCACCGGGATCAGGCCTATCGAGAAATCCTCGAGCACGTGGTTCTCGGCCGGGACATACCCGCGGCCGTGGCCGATGAGGATCTCCATCTTCAGCTTGGTCTTCTCGGTGCAGGTGCATATGACCTGGTCCTTGTTGAGGATCTCGATCTCCGCGTCCTCTTTGATGTCCCCAGCCTTTATCTCGCCCTTCTTCTCGATCTCGAGCTTGAGGAACTTCGGATCGTCGCCGTGCATGACGGGGATGATCTGCTTGAGGTTGAGGACGATATCGGTCACGTCTTCCTTGACACCCTTGATCGTGCCGAACTCGTGCTGCACCTTTTCGATCCTGACCGCCGTCACCGCGGCGCCCTGGATGGAGGAGAGCAGCGTCCGGCGGAGCGCGTTCCCGATCGTGTTTCCGAAGCCGCGCTCGAGCGGTTCGACGCGGAAGCTGGCGTACGTCGGACCGGCCGTGGACTCGTCCTTCATCAATTCCTTGGGCATCAACAGGTTACGCCATTTCATCTGCGCATTCCTCCTTGCGCGGCGGTGACGGGCCGCTCCCGCCCCGGCCGACGGGACGGGCGGCGTCACGCTACTTCGAGTAGAGCTCGACGATCAGGTTCTCCTCGACGGGGATCGGCATCACGTCGCGAGCCGGTTCCTCGACGTATATTCCCTCTTTCTTGCCGACATCGACCGAGATGTAGGGGACGGTGCCGCGGCTGCCGTACGCCTTGAGCGACTCCTCGATCACGAGCAGGCCCTTGCTCTTCTCGGCCGGGGCGATACGGTCGCCCACCTTGACCTGGTACGACGGGATGTTTATGCGCTTGCCGTTGACCTCGAAATGGTTGTGGAGGATCATCTGCCGCGCGGTTGCGCGCGACGGCGCGAATCCCATCCGATAGACCATGTTGTCGAGCCGCTGCTCGAGCAGGCGCAGCAGGTTCGTGCCGGTTACGCCCTTGAGCCTGACGGCCTCGACATAGTAGTTGTGGAACTGGCGCTCGAGGAGCTGGTACATCCGGCGCAGCTTCTGCTTCTCGCGCAGCTGGATGCGGTAGTTGCTCCGGCGGCTGTACCGCGCATGCCCGTGCTCTCCAGGAGGATAGTTCCGTTTGTCCACCGCACACCTGTCAGAGTAGCAGCGGTCCCCCTTGAGGAACAGCTTGGTCCCTTCCCGTCTGCACTGTTTGCACCTGGGACCCGTGTATCTCGCCATGAACAGTAACCTCCCCGGCCCCGCGCGGGGGCCGATCACTCAGCGGGATCCCCGCTCTTTATATTCTCCTGCGCTTCTTCTGCCGCACCCCGTTGTGCGGGATCGGCGTGCAGTCCTTGATGCCCGATACTTCGAGGCCGGCCGCCCGCAGCGACCGGATCGCGGCTTCCCTGCCCGGCCCGGGACCCTTTATCCAGGCCTCGACCTTCTTCATCCCCAGGGCTATGACCTCGCGCGCGACGGTCTGGGCTGCCTGCTGCGCGGCGAACGGCGTGCTCTTGCGCGAGCCCTTGTAGCCGATCTTGCCGGGGCTGCACCACGACACGACGGCGCCTTCGCGATCGGTGATCGTGATGATCGTATTGTTGAACGTCGATTTGACGTGGGCGACGCCGAACGCATCGACCTTCTTCGCCTTTTTCTTTGTCCGCTGCGGACGGGCCAATGGAAACCTCCCTGTACTCTCTCACCGGGCCGCGGGTCGCGCCCCGGGCCCCTGCGCTATCGGTTACTTCTTTCGCTTCGAACCCGGCCGGTTCCTCGGTCCCTTGCGGGTGCGGGCGTTCGTATGCGTCCGCTGCCCGTGGCAGGGCAGACCGTGCCGGTGACGGAGCCCGCGGTAGGAGCCTATGTCCATAAGCCGCTTGATATTCATCGTCGTCTCGGTCCGCAGGGCGCCCTCGATCTTGTAGTCGTTCTCGATGATCTGCCTGATCCTCGCCGTCTGATCGTCGGTCAGGTCCTTCGTCCTCGTCATCGGGGTGATACCCGCCTTTGCCACGATCTGACGCGCGCTGGTCCTTCCTATTCCGAAGATGTAGGTCAGCGCGATCTCGACATGTTTGTTGTCGGGTATATCGACACCGGATATACGCGCCACAGGTCGTCTCCTTTCATACCTCGTTCTGTCGCCGCGCCTCTAGCCCTGGCGCTGCTTGTGCTTCGGGTTCTTGCAGATGACGCGCAGGACACCCTTGCGCCTGACGATCTTGCACCCGGGGCATATCTTTTTTACCGAGCTTCTTACCTTCATCGATTCCGTCACCCTTTCAGGTCGGCCCGTCCTCGGGGCCCTGCACCGATCCGCGGGGCCCCCACCGGGGCCGCAGCGTCCATGGTCGACATGGCCCGCACCGGGACTACTTGTACCGGTAAGTGATCCGGCCTCTGCCGAGATCGTACGGGCTCAGCTCGAGCGCCACGCGGTCGCCGGGAAGGATCCGGATGAAATGCATCCGCATCTTGCCCGATACGTGGGCCAGCACGACGTGCTTGTTCTCGAGCTCGACCCTGAACATCGCGTTCGGCAGAGCCTCGATGACTGTTCCCTCTACCGGTATGCCCTTCTGCTTGGACATGCGATTCTCTCGTCGACCTCCCCGCCCGGCGCTCCCGCGTCGGGCTTCACATCCGGGCGGCGCCGGCGACGCCGCCGCTCACCTGGTCAGTATCTCGGGACCCGCGTCGGTGACCGCCACCGTGTCCTCGAAGTGACAGGACAGCTTTCCGTCCACCGTCACGAAGGTCCATGCATCCTCGAGCGTCAGGACCTCCCAGGTCCCCACGTTCACCATCGGCTCTATCGCCAGCACCATACCGGCGAGGAGCTCGGGCCCCTTGCCGGGAGGGCCGAAATTCGGGATCTGCGGCTCCTCGTGCATCCGCCTCCCGATCCCGTGCCCGACAAGCGCCCTGACGACCGAGTATCCGTGGCTCTCCGCATGCTTCTGGATCGCATGCGATATGTCGGAGAGCCGGTTCCCCGGCCTCGCCATCTCGATCCCCCGGTCGAGCGCCTCGCCCGTCACCCGCATCAGGCGGCGGGCCTCTTCGCTCACCTCGCCGACTGGGTAGGTCCTCGTCGCGTCCGAGTAGAACCCGTCGAGCACCACCCCGATGTCGACCCCGATGATATCGCCCTCGGCGAGGGCGCGGGAGCCGGGGATCCCGTGGACGACCTGCTCGTTGATCGAGGCGCATATCGTCGCGGGATACCCCTGGTACCCCTTGAAGGCGGGCGCCCCGCCCCGGGAGCGGATCATCTCCTCCGCCGCCGCATCGAGCTCCGCTGTCGTCGTGCCGGGCCGTATCATATCCTCGAGCCCGGTGAACACGTCGCGAAGGAGCGCGCCGCTCACCCGGATCCGCTCGAGCTCGGCTCCGGTCTTGATCGGTATCATTGCATCACGCGGAGTATCTCCGCGGTTATCCCGTCTATGTCGCCCGTGCCGTCTATCTCGGTGACGCCCACCGAGCGGCGGTAGAAATCGAGCACCGGCGCCGTCTGCTCCTCGTAGACATCGAGCCGGCGGCGGACGGTCTCCTCTGTGTCGTCGGGCCGCTGCACCAGCTGGCCGCCACACTTCGGGCAGCGGTCCGGCTGCCCCGCCGGCAGCATGGCGAGGCTGTAGACCGCGTGGCACTCCGAGCAGACCCGCCTGCTGGTGAGCCGCTGCACGATCGCCTCGGCGGGGACGTCGACGAGAAGCACCATGTCTATCTCTATCCCCTGCTCCTCGAGCAGACCGGTCAGCGCCTCGGCCTGGGGAAGCGTCCGGGGGAACCCGTCGAGGATCCAGCCCGCCCCTTCGAGCGCATCGAGCTGCTCGCGGATCAGTCCGAGCATGATCTCGTCGGGGACAAGCCGCCCCTCGTTCATGTACTCCTTCGCCTTCTTTCCCAGCGCGGTCCCCGCCGCGACGGCGTCGCGGAGCAGATCGCCCGTGGAGAGATGCCGGAGCCCGAGCCGCTCGCCGACCCTCGCCGCCTGCGTGCCCTTCCCCGATCCGGGAGGGCCGATGATGATCACATGCCGGGGACTCAGTTCCATATCGCATCGCGGGGCCTAGCGCCGTCCCCGCAGCCGCCCCTTCTTCATGAATCCGTCGTAGTGGCGCATCAGCAGATGCGTCTCGATCTGCTGGAGCGTGTCGAGCATGACGCCGACAACGATCAGCAGCCCCGTCCCGCCGAAGTAGAACGGCAGCCCCGCCCTCCGGTAAAGGACGTCCGGAAGGATCGCGATGAACGCGAGGAAGAGCGCACCGGGGAGGGTGACCCTCGATAGGATCCGGTCTATGTAGTCGCTCGTGCGCTTTCCCGGTCGGATGCCGGGGATGAACCCCCCGTACTTCTGCATGTTGTCGGCGAGATCGACGGGGTTCAGGATGATCGCCGTGTAGAAGTACGTGAAAAAGACGATGATCAGCGCGTAGATGCTCATGTACAGCCACGAGCCCGGCGAGAAGTACAGCTGGAACGTGTCCATGAAGCCGATCTTGAAGAACGAGGCGATCGTAGTCGGGAAGACCATGATCGACTGCGCGAAGATGATCGGGATGACGCCCGCCGTGTTTACGCGCAGCGGTATGTACTGCGCCCGGCCGCCGTAGACCCTGCGCCCGACGATCCTCTTGGCGTACTGCACGGGGATACGCCGCTGTCCCTGCGTGATCAGGATGACGCCGGCGATGACCCCCACGAAGATCACGAGGAAGATCAGGAGCCGCAGCGGCGTTATCTGGCCGAGCTTCAGCGCGCGCCACGTGTTGAGGAAGAACGACGGGTACCGCGCGATGATCCCGATCATGATGATCAGCGAGATACCGTTGCCGATGCCCCGCTCGGTGATCTGCTCTCCGAGCCACATCACGAAGATCGTCCCGGCCGTCATCGTGAGCATGGTGAGCAGGCGGAACGCCATCGGAGACATCGTGACGACCTGCACGCCGCCGGGAGACATGTTCTCGAGGAAGATCGAGATCCCGATCGACTGGACGAGTGAGAGCCCGACCGTTCCGTACCGCGTGTACTGCGTGATCTTCTTCCGGCCCTCCTCGCCCTCCTTGGCGAGCTTCTCGAAGTACGGGATCACCGCCTGGAGCAGCTGCAGGATGATCGAGGCGCTGATGTAGGGCATGATCCCGAGGGCGAAGATCGTCGCCCGGCTGAGGTTGCCCCCCGCGAACAGGTCGTACAGCTGGAAGATCGTCCCGCGCTGGCTCTCGAAGAAGACCTTCAGCGCGAGCGGATTGACCCCCGGCGTCGTGATGTGCCCGCCGATGCGGTAGATCACGAGCAGACCGATGGTGAAGAGCATCCGCCGCTTCAGTTCCGGTATGCTGAAGATGTCCTGCAGCTTCTTGATCATGAGCGGCGGCCCTCCTCCTTACGTCCGGGCGCCTTTGCGCCGGAGAGAAGGCTCACGGTCCCGCCGGCGTCCGTGATCGCCTTTGCCGCGGTCTTGCTCACCGCGTCGACCTCGACGTGCAGCGCGATCTTCAGCTCGCCCCGCCCGAGCACCTTGACGGGCCGGTCGGCCTTCGATACGAGCCCCGCCTCGAGCAGCACACCCCGGTTGACCGCGTCACCGCTCTTGAAGCGGGAGAGGTCGTCTAGGTTGACCACCTGGAAGGGGACCTTGAAGATGTTGGTGAAGCCGCGCTTGGGCAGGCGCCGCTGCAGCGGCATCTGCCCGCCCTCGAACCAGGGGGGCACGCCGCCGCCCGAGCGGGCGTTCTGGCCCTTGTGACCCTTCGTCGCGGTCTTGCCGTGCCCCGAACCGGGTCCGCATCCGATCCGCTTCCTCTTCTTCACGGCTCCCTTTGCCGGCCTGATTTCATCCAGCTTCATCTCGGTCTGGCTCCTTGGCAACTGTCCTCGTAGATCCCCGCCGTCAACGACCGGCCTTCTTCCCGCCCGCCGGCTCAATGACCGTAAAGCCCTTCGAGGCCTTGACGGGGACGGGGATCTGCTTCTCGTCGATCTCCTCGACCGCGATCAGGTGGTTCACCTTGGCGATCATCCCCCTGATCTGCGGAGTGTCATCCTTGTACAGGGTCCGGTAGTTCTTCGTGAATCCCAGAGACTCCATCACGACCTTGTGCTTTTCCTTCTGGGAGCCGATGATGCTCCGGACCTGCGTGATCTTCAGTTTCTTCGCCATCGCATTCCCTCATCCGGCGCCGCGGCCGGTGTTACTGCGCCGTCTGGGGCCCGGCCTGTTCCTCCGTCTCGGCCTGCGGGGCGGGCTCGGCCGCCGCCTTCTCCTCGAGCGCAAAGAGCTTCTTGATCGTGATGTCGCGGCGCTTCGCGACGTCCTTCGCGCTCTGGAGGCTCCTGAGCCCCGCAATGGCGGCCTTCACCATGTTGTGCGGATTCGTCGAGCCGAGCGACTTGGTGAGGATGTCGCGCACCCCGGCGACCTCGAGCACGCTGCGCACCCCCCCGCCGGCGATCACGCCGGTACCGGGGGAGGCGGGCTTCAGGAGGACGCGGGCGGCGCCGTAGCGCCCGATCACCTGATACGGGATCGTCCCGCCCACCATGGGGATCATCGTCATGTCCTTGCGCGCCGCTTCGCCCGCCTTGCGGATCGCGTCGCTGATCTCGTTCGCCTTGCCGAGGCCGATGCCGACCCGGCCCATGCCGTCGCCCACGGCGACGAGGGCGTTGAAGCTGAACCGCCGTCCGCCCTTGACTACCTTCGCGACGCGGTTGATGTGGACGGTCTGCTCGAGATACTCGGGACCGGTATCCTCTCGCCTGTCCCTGCGTCCGCCGCGCGGGCCGTCTCTTCGATCTTTTCGTTCCACGTGTCCGTTACCCCCGGGGGTGTTCGGGCCCGCATCGGCGGGCCTCTGCCGTACTAGAACTCCAGTCCGCCCTTTCGCGCCGCATCGGCCAGCGCGGCGACCCGTCCGTGATAGAGAAATCCGCCGCGGTCGAAGATCACGCGCTTGATGCCCTGCTCGAGGGCCTTCTCTGCGATCATCCTGCCGACGGCCGCCGAACGGAGCGTCTTCCGCCCCACCGGCTTCTTCTCGTCGGCCCCGGCCTTCTCGGCCGACAGGTCGAGCTCGAGGCTCGACGCCGCGACGAGGGTGCGGCCGGCGTCGTCGTCGACTATCTGGACGTACATATGTCCCAGGCTCCGGTAGACACACAGACGCGGCCGCTCCTTGGTCCCGCGGACCTTCCTGCGGACCCGTTCGTGCCGTCTCTGCCTGGCTTCTCTCGCTTCCTGTGCCCTGCTCTTCACGTTATCCCATCTCCTGCGACATATCGGCTAGAAGCCGGTTCCGACCGCCGCCTTGCCGGCCTTGCGACGGATCTGCTCGCCGGCGTAGCGGATGCCCTTGCCTCTGAACGGCTCGGGGGGCCTGAGCGCGCGGATCTCCGCGGCGGCCTGCCCGACCTTGTGTTTGTCGATCCCCCTGATCACGATCTTCTTCTGCTCGGGGGTCTCGATCTCCACTCCCTCCGCCGGCTCGTAATGGACGGGGTGAGAGTACCCGAGCGCCATGACGAGGGTGCGCCCCTTCATCTCGGCGCGGTATTCGACGCCTTCGATCTCCAGCTCGCGCACGTACCCGTTCGCGACGCCCTCGACCATGTTGGCGACGAGCGTCCTGGTGAGCCCGTGGAGGGACCGGTGCGGTTTCGAATCGCTCGGCCGCTTCACGAAGACGGCGCCGTCCTCGACCTCGACGATCATGTCGGGGTGCAGCTGCCGCTCGAGCTCGCCCTTGGGTCCCTTGACCCGCACGGCGGTGCCGCTCATGCCGACCTCCACGCCCTTGGGAAGCTTGATCGGCTTCTTTCCTACTCGTGACATCGCTGAATCAACCTCCGTCGACTGCCCGGGCGCCTCGGCGCCCGGCCGGCCGGGCGCGCCCGGCTACCAGATATGGCAGAGCACCTCTCCGCCCACGCCGAGCTTGCGGCACTCCTTCTCCGTCATGACACCCTTCGATGTGGAGATGATCGCCGTGCCGTACCCGCCCATCACCCGCGGGAGAGAGTCCCTCGTCACGTAGACGCGGCGGCTGGGGCTGCTGATGCGCTTGAGCCCTTCTATGACGCCGCTGTGGTCGTCCCGGTACTTGAGGTAAACGCGCAGGACGCCCTGCGTCTCGCCCTCGCGGAACCGCACGTTGTCCACGTACCCGTTCTCGAGCAGGATCCGCGCTATCTGCGCCTTGGTCTTGGACGCCGGGATCTCCACGTACTCTTTCCTCGCCGTGATCGCGTTACGTATGCGCGTCAGCATGTCGGCAATCGGATCGGTCATCATCTCGTCTGTCACCTCGTCGGTATGGGACCCGGGTCAACTACCAGCTCGCCTTCACGACGCCGGGGATCTTCCCCTCGAGCGCCAGCTCCCTGAAGCAGATACGGCAGATCCCGAATCTCCTGATGTACGCGCGCGAACGGCCGCACCGGCCGCACCGGTTGTACGTCCTCACCTTGAATTTCGGTTCCCGTTTCGCTTTCGCGATCAGACTCTTCTTGGCCACGAAGCCTCCTTGGATCAGCTCTGACGCAGGGGAACACCGAGCAGCGTGATGAGCTCTCTGGCTTCCTCGTCGGTCTTCGCCGTCGTTACGAATGTTATGTCCATCCCCATGACCTTCATGATCTTGTCGTAGTCGATCTCGGGGAATATGATCTGCTCCTTCACGCCGAACGAGTAGTTGCCCCGTCCGTCGAAGCTCTTCGGGTTCAGGCCGCGGAAGTCCCTGATACGGGGGACCGCCACGTTGATCAGCCGGTCGAAGAACTCGTACATCCGGTCGCCTCGCAGGGTCACGAAGCATCCGACCGAGACGCCCTCGCGGAGCTTGAACCCGGCGATGGACTTGCGGGCCTTCGTTATCACCGGCGCCTGGCCGGTGACCATCGCGAGGTCCTTCACCGCAGCCTCGAGGATCTTGATATCCGTGATGGCGTCGCCGACGCCCATGTTGACGACGATCTTCTCCAGGCGCGGGACTTCCATGATATTCTTGTAGCCGAATTTCTTCCGCAGCTCCGGAACGGCCTTTTCCTCGTAGAGCTGCCTGACGTTTGGCTTTTGTTTCTCTGCCATCTCACTCACCATTCGCTCTGGTTGGTACGTCGATTACCGTTCCACCCGGCGCTTCAGCCCTCGTCGCTGAGCGTCTCGTTACACTTCTTGCAGCGGCGGACCTTCCGCCCGTCGGCGAGCCTGACGTGCGACGTCTTCGCCGGCTTTCCGCACTTGGGGCAGACGAGGATGACGTTCGATGCGTCGACCGGGGCTTCCTTCTCGACGATGCCGCCCTTGTCGGTCTGGCTCGTCTGCCTCGTGTGCCGCTTGATCATGTTGACTTTCTCGACGATGACGCGGTTCGCCTCGGGCATCACCTTGAGGACCTTGCCCTCGGCGCCCTTCGCGTTCCCCGCGACAACCCGGACCGTATCGTTCTTCTTGATCTTCATATCACGCTTCCATCCGTGGTCAGATGACCTCGGGGGCCAGGGACACGATCTTCATGAACCGCTTCTCCCGGAGCTCCCGCGCGACCGGCCCGAAGATCCTCGTGCCGACCGGTTCCTTGTTCTCGTTGATGACGACGGCTGCGTTCTGGTCGAAGCGGATGTAGCTGCCGTCCTTGCGCCTGACTTCCTTCGTCGTGCGCACGACCACGCACTTGACCTTCGCGCCCTTCTTCACGGTACCGCCGGGCATCGCCACGCGGACGGAGGCGCTGATGATGTCGCCGACCGACGCGTAGCGGCGCTTCGAGCCGCCGAGTACCCTGATGCACCTGACGCTCTTTGCCCCCGAATTGTCGGCGACAACCAGATTCGTCTGCGTCTTGATCATCGTTCTTTCTCTCCTACTGGGCCCTCTCCAGGATCTCCACTACACGCCAGCGTTTCAGTTTGCTCAGCGGTCTCGTCGACATGACCCTGACCCTGTCCCCCTCGCGGCACTGGTTCTCGGCGTCATGCGCCCAGATCTTCGACGTTTTCTTGATCGTCTTCTTGTACAGCGGGTGCCGGATCGAGCGCACGACGGATATCGTCACGGTCTTGTCCATCTTGCTGCTGACGACCCTGCCGACAAGCATCTTTCTGGGCTTTCTGTTCTCCATGTCCACTCCTCGTCGTTTTCATGGGCGCCGGGACGGCCCGGCGGCCCGCGGGCCTAGCTTTGCAGCGGGGCCTCGCCGGCGGCGCCGGCGACCTTCTCGTGTATGATCGTCTTTACCCTGGCCAGATCGCGCTTCACGTTGCGGACCTGGAGCGGATTGTCGAGGCGCTTGATCGAGAGCTGGATGCGCAGGTGCGCCAGCTCCTCGGTGAGCTCTTCCTCGCGGTTCCGCAGCTCTTCCAGCGTCAGCTCTCTCAGTTCGACACTCTTCATGATCGCTGTACCATCCGGTCCTCGAGGGCCCGCGCATCACAGCGCACGCCCGGCGTGTATCACCCCGCCACCTTGCCCGTCGCAACGCGGCGCACGAATTTCGTCTTGATCGGCAGCTTCGCCGAGGCGAGCTCCATCGCCCTCTTGGCCGTCTCGTGGTCGACGCCCTCGAGCTCGAACATCACACGGCCCGGCTTCACGACGGCGACCCAGTACTCGGGGGCGCCTTTGCCCTTGCCCATCCTGGTCTCCGCGGGCTTCACCGTGACAGGCTTGTCCGGGAAGACCCTTATCCACAGCTTCCCCTGCCGCTTGATGTGGCGCATGATCGCGACGCGGGCCGCCTCGATCTGGCGGTTCGTGATCCAGGCGGCCATTTCGGCCTGGAGCCCGTACTCGCCGAAGCTGATCTTCGATCCCCGGTACGCCGCGCCGCGCCTGCGGCCTCTCTGCTGCTTGCGGTACTTTGTCCGTTTCGGCTGCAACATGACCTATCAACCTCTCTCGCTCAGCGCGCCCCCCGGGTGGCCTCTTCGATGGCCGCCTCGCTCATCTTGCGCTTGAAATCCTTCGGGAACACCTCACCGAGATAGATCCACACCTTCACGCCGACGGTCCCGTACGTCGTGAAGGCCGTCGCCCGCGCGTAATCGATGTCGGCGCGCAGCGTGTGCAGGGGCACCCGCCCCTCCATGTACCCTTCCGTCCGCGACATCTCGGCGCCGCCGAGACGGCCGGAGCACCGCACCTTGATCCCCTCGGCGCCCATGCGCATCGCCGAACCGAGCGCCTTCTTCATGGCGCGGCGGAACGACACGCGCTGCTCGAGCTGCCCGGCGATATGCTCGGCCACAAGCTGCGCGTTGAGCTCGGGCCGCTTGACTTCCTTGATATCGATATTGACGGTCTTGTTGGTCAGGTGCGCCAGCTCCTCGCTGAGAAAATCGACCTCGGCGCCCTTGCGGCCGATGACCATCCCGGGTCGGGCCGTGTAGATATGGACCCTGACCTTGTCGCCCCGACGCTCGATCTCGACCTTCGAGACGCCCGCTCTGGCGAGGCGCTTCTTCACGTACCGGCGGAGCTTGATGTCCTCCTCGAGCCAGTCCGCGGCGCTTCTCGTCGCGAACCACTTGGAGTCCCACGAGCGGTTGATGCCGAGCCGCAGCCCGACGGGATGTGTCTTCTGGCCCAAATCGTCCTCCTTGAATCACTTCGTCTGCTGTTCGCCACGGTAGTCGACGACGACCGTGATCGTACTGCTTCTCTTGCGTATCCTGTAGGCGCGGCCCTGGGCGCGCGGCCTGATCCGGTACATCGTCCGCCCCTCGTCCACGAAGATCTCCTTCACGGCCATCTCCGTCGGCTCGACCGGATGCTCGAACCGGCCGGCGAGGTTGTGCATGGCCGATACGACGGTCTTCTCTATCGGACGCGCGGCCGATTTCTTCGAAAACTTCAATATCTCGAGGGCTTTCTCGACCGAATGACCCCGCACCAGATCGACGACGATCCGCGCTTTCCTCGGGGACACCCTGATGTGCCGCGCTACCGCACGTGCTTCCATCTCAGCCTACCTCCGTGACCTTCTATGCTTTCTTCTTACCCGAGTGCCCGCGATAGGTCCGCGTCTGTACGAACTCCCCGATCTTGTGGCCGACCATGTTCTCCGTGATGAACACCGGGACGAACTTGTTCCCGCTGTGGACGGCCAGCGTGTGCCCGACGAACTCGGGCGACACGGTCGAGCGCCTCGCCCACGTCTTGACGACCCGCTTGTCGCCGATCTCGTTCATCTTCTCGATCTTGCGGAGAAGCTTGTAGTCGATATAGGGACCCTTCTTCAGTGATCTGGCCATCGATTACCCCTTCTTCTTGCGCGTGTGGACGATATACTTGTCCGACAGCTTCTTCCGTCTCGTCTTGTAGCCCTTCGTCGGCATACCCCAGGGGCTGACGGGGTGACGACCGCCGCTCGAACGGCCCTCTCCGCCGCCGAGAGGGTGGTCGACGGGATTCATCGCGACGCCGCGCACCTTCGGCCGCAGGCCGAGCCAGCGGGACCTCCCGGCCTTGCCGATCGAGACGTTCTCGTGGTCGATGTTGCTGACCTGTCCGATCGTGGCGTAGCACTCCTTGCGGACCTTGCGGATCTCACCGCTCGGCAGACGCAGGAGCACGTCGTTGCCCTCCTTCGCCATCAGCTGGGCGTAGGAGCCGGCGCTGCGCGCCATCTGGGCGCCCCGCCCGGCGGTCAGCTCGATGTTGTGCACGAACAGACCGGTCGGGATCTTCTCCAGCGGAAGGGCGTTCCCCGGATGGATGTCGGCGTCGGGGCCGGAGACGACCGTGTCGCCTTCCTTGATCCCGTGGGGAGCGATGATGTAGCGCTTCTCCCCGTCCGCGTAATGGAGCAGCGAGATGAACGCCGACCGGTTCGGATCGTACTCGAGTGAGGCGACCTTCGCCGGGATCCCGTGCTTGTCGCGCTTGAAATCGATCCGGCGGAAACGGCGCTTGTGCCCCCCGCCCATCCGGCGCGACGTGATGTGCCCGTGGTTGTTGCGTCCCCCGGTCTTCTTGACCGGCTCGAGCAGCGATTTCTCCGGCGGCTTCTTCGTCAGCACGGAATAGTCCGTGACGGTCTTGTACCGAAGCGCCGGTGACGTCGGTTTGAACTTCTTCAGAGCCATCGATCGGTTCCTTGTCGTTCGTGTTCCGTTATACCTGGTCGAAGATATCGATCTTCTCTCCGGCGGCCAGCGTGACGATGGCCTTCTTCCGGTCGGGGCGCTTGCCGGTGAACCGGCCCGCGCGCATGAACGTCGTCTTCGTCTTGCCGCGGATGATGCTCGTGCGTATCTCCTTCACCGTTACGCCGAACAGCTTCTCGACGGCCTGCTTGATCTCCCGCTTGTTCGCCCGCGGATCGACCTCGAAGACGAACTTGTTGCTCTTCTCCTTCAGGGCGGTCGTCCGCTCGGTGATGACGGGCTTGAAGATGATCTTCCGTATATCCGACATTATGCGAACACCTCCTCGATCCTCGTCAGGGCGTCCTTCGTCAGCACGAGCGCGTCGGCCCTGAGGATCTCGTACGCATTCATGTCGCCCGCCGTCATGAACTCGACGCCGTGCAGGTTCCTCACGGAGCGGTAGACGGTCTCGTCGAATCCCGCCGTCACGAAGAGGATCTTCTTTCCGCCGAGCCCGGCGGCAGAGAAGAACTCTGCGAAGCGCTTCGTCTTCGGCGCCTCCATCGACACGCCGTCCACGACGACGATGCCGGCGGAGCCGCCCTTGTCGGCCAGCGCCGACTTGAGCGCGAGGCGCTTGACCTTCTTGGGGACCGCAAAACGGTAGTCGCGCAGATGGGGGCCGAAGACGACCCCGCCCTTGCGCCAGATCGGCGATGAGCGCCGGCCCGCGCGAGCGCGGCCCGTGCCCTTCTGCCGGTACGGCTTGACGTTGCTGTAGCTGACCTCGCCGCGGTCCTTCGTCTTGGCCGTGCCGCTGCGGCGGTTGGCCATGTACATCCGGACGGCGTCATAGAGGACGCTCCGGTTGACCGGCCCTCCGAAGAGCGATTCGGGCAGGTCCACCGTGCCCTTGAGGTCGCCCGTGAAATCGTACAGATTCGCCTGTGCCATGCCTGTCATCCTCGCGATCAGCCCTGCGCGGGCGAGGGCGCGGTCAGCCTGAGGATCGAGTTCCTCGGACCGGGGACCGCTCCCCGCACGAGCAGGATGTTGTTCTCCACGTCGACCTCGACGACCGTGAGGTTCTTCACATGGTGCATCACGTCGCCCATCTGCCCCGCCATCCGGACGCCCTTGCGGACCCTGCTGGGCCACGCCGAGCTGCCGATGGAGCCGGCCGCGCGGTGCACCTTCTTCACGCCGTGGGATGCCCTGAGACCGCTGAAATTGTGCCGCTTCATGACGCCCTGGTATCCCCGGCCCTTCGATCGTCCGCTCACGTCTATCGTCTTGCTTTCCTTGAAGATGCCGACGTCGACGAGCTGTCCCGCAGAGAAGGCACCCGGGTCGTCCACGGGGAATTCCTGCAGGTAGCGGTACGGCGGCAGCCCCGCCTTGCGGAAGTGCCCCAGCATGGGCAGGGTGGCGCGGGTGGGCCGGATCTCCTCGAACGCGATCTGGATCGCGTTGTATCCGTCATGCTCCTCCGTCTTCACCTGCACGACCGGGCACGGGCCGGCTTCGATCACCGACACGGGGATAGCGGCCCCGTTCTCGTCGAAGATCTGGGTCATCCCGATTTTCCTGCCGATCAGCCCTATCATCATCTCCTCCGAATCAGACTTTGATCTCGATGTCCACTCCGGCGGGCAGGTCGAGCTTCTGCAGCGCGTCCACCGCCTTCGGCGTGACGTTGGTGATCCAGATCAGCCGCTTGTGCACCCGGATCTCGAACTGCTCCCGGGACTTCTTGTTCACGTGCGGCGAACGGAGCACCGTGTAAACGGTACGCCTCGTCGGAAGGGGTATGGGTCCGGAGACATCCGAGCCCGTCCTGCGCGCCGTCTTGACGATCTCCTCGGCGCACCGGTCGAGCGTCGCATGCTCGAACGCCTTCAATTTGATCCGTATGTTCTGACCTTCCACCGGTCAAACCTCCGAAAACCGTTCGTTGTCTCTATTCCAGTATATCCGTGACGACGCCGGCGCCGACGGTGCGTCCGCCCTCGCGGATCGCCAGCCTCAGGCCCTTCTCCATCGCGATCGGCGTGATCAGCTCTACCACCATCTCCACGTCGTCTCCCGGCATGACCATCTCGGTCCCCTCCGGAAGCGTCGCCACTCCCGTCACGTCCGTCGTGCGGAAGTAAAACTGCGGACGGTATCCGTTGAAGAACGGCGTGTGCCTGCCGCCCTCCTCCTTCTTCAGGATGTACACCTTCCCCCGGAACTTCTTGTGCGGCGTCACCGACCCCGGCTTCGCGATAACCATCCCGCGCTCCAGCCGGTCCTTCTCCACGCCCCGCAGCAGCAGCCCCACGTTGTCTCCCGCCATCCCAGAGTCGAGCAGCTTGCGGAACATCTCCACACCCGTCACCACAGACTTGCCCGTCTCCCGGATACCCACGATCTCCACCGCGTCCCCAACCTTGATCTGCCCGCGCTCGATACGTCCGGTCCCCACCGTCCCGCGTCCCGTGATCGAAAACACATCCTCCACAGGCATCAGGAACGGCTTGTCCACATCCCGCTCCGGCATCGGCACGTACTCGTCAAGCGCCTCCATCAGCTTCATGATCGACCCTTCGCCGATCTCGCTCTCGTCCCCCTGCATCGCCTTCAGCGCGCTCCCCCTCACCACCGGCGCGTTGTCCCCGTCAAACTCGTACTTCGACAACAGCTCCCGGATCTCCAGCTCCACCAGGTCCAGCAGCTCCGGATCGTCCACAAGGTCCACCTTGTTCAGGTACACCACGATCACCGGCACTCCCACCTGCCGCGCCAGAAGTATGTGCTCCCTCGTCTGCGGCATCGGACCGTCGTCCGCTCCCACCACCAGCACCGCCCCGTCCATCTGCGCCGCTCCCGTGATCATGTTCTTGATATAATCCGCGTGCCCCGGACAGTCTACGTGCGCGTAGTGCCGGTTCATCGTCGAATACTCCACGTGCGACGTCGCGATCGTCAAAATCTTCATCTCGTTCCGGCGACCCTGCGATATGCTCGCCTTCGCCACCTCGTCGTAGCTGATCGCGCTCGCCAGCCCCTTCTTCGACATCACCTTCGTGATCGCACTCGTGAGCGTCGTCTTCCCGTGATCGATGTGCCCGATCGTCCCGACGTTCACATGCGGCTTCGTCCTCTCGAACTTCTCCTTGGCCATTGGAGAACGACCTCCTGTTAGACAGGGTTTGCTGGAGCCCACGACCGGATTTGAACCGGTGACCTCTTCCTTACCAAGGAAGTGCTCCACCGCCTGAGCTACGTGGGCACCCGATTCCGTTCATTTCCTGGAGCGGGAAACGGGACTCGAACCCGCGACCCTCAGCTTGGAAGGCTGATGCTCTACCAACTGAGCTACTCCCGCTCCGTATGTCGGCCTGCTCGGCCCCATCCGGCCGGCGCGCCGTATTCGTGGTGGGGAGGGGAGGATTCGAACCTCCGAAGGCGTTGCCGACAGATTTACAGTCTGTTCCCTTTGACCGCTCGGGAACCTCCCCCGCTTCTCATCTATGGCCCGCCAGAGACCGGTGCGCCGATAAAAGCAAAATATCCCCTATCGGCCGTGAATCTTGAAAATTTTCCTGTATCTGTAAATCGGATCGGAAAATTCCCGGCCTCTCGGTCTCGTGGAGCTGGCGAAGGGACTTGAACCCCCAACCTACTGATTACAAATCAGTTGCTCTACCGATTGAGCTACGCCAGCACAGGGCGTAATTCACCCCCGAAAAATTTTCAGGCTTTGAATAATACGGTCGCCCCAAACCCCTGTCAAGCAAAAAACAACGAATTTACACCGTTCGAGCCCGGTCCGGGCGCTTTCCCTCCGTATCCCCTCTTCCACGAGACACACGCGATCTCGAAGATGCCCGGCCGCGAGGGATACGCCGGGAAACGCCCGGACCGGGCAGATCCAGGAGATATTTTCTGTTGTCCATCTCTTATACAGGGATAGCCAGAACAGCTCCCTTTGGGGATAAGAATTATAACAACTTGTAATCAAAGCGCTTGCTGCTTGGCAACGACCAAAACCCCAAAAATTAAAAAACTGTGTCGCCGGGGGTGTCTGTTCAAATCTATAGAGGAGATCCGGGGTCGGGGGGTGACCCGCAGAACCCCTCGCGGCCGGACGTCGTGGGGACAGCCGGATGCCGGGTGGAAGAGGGGGTTCCGAGGGGTCACCCCCCGACCCCCGAACCCCGGCTGATTTTTGGACTTGACGCCCCCGGCGGCCTGTGATAGAATCTGAGCATCGACGGGTCCGCTCGTAGGCCAGCGGACCGTCGCGGTACCTCACGAAGCAGGTACGTGATCGATATGATTGGGAAGGAGACCCACTGAAAAGGGACGAACGGGCGTTCGTGTCCGTCTGTCCGTTTCCCGGTCTCACACGAGGTCCGCGAGGGACTGACCCGGAAAGGAGGGCCGGCGCTCTTATAAATCAACGGGAACCAAGGGCCCTTCAACCCTGACGGAGAGCCGCGGATTGCTTGAGAATCCGCCCGAAGGCTTCCGGCAGGCCCATCAAATGAGTCGTTCGAAGAGATGCTTCAGAGAAGGATCTCTTCACAGTTCAGCAATGGAGGCTTTCACAATGAAGAAGCTTGCAATCCTGCTTGCTATCCTTCTGCTCCCTGCCTCAGCGTTCGCGACCGCGACCGCCGAAGGCGACCCCGGATTCTTCGTATTCTTCCCCTCCGGCACCCAGTACGTCATTGCTGGCGAGCTGTGGGAATACGAGGTCGGTCCTGCCAACTTCGCCTTCACGGGCGAGTGCGTCGGCGGCACCACCGACACGTTCTGTGTCCTCGTGACCGACCTGTCGGGCTGGACGCTCACCGGCGATCCGGCATTCGGCACGGCTGAGATCCTCGATCCGGGCTACCTGTGGTGGCAGATGATCTACGTCGAGGTCCCCTGCGAGGTGACGGTCGGCGAGACCAACACCGTGACCGCAGGCATGCGCTACAGCGACGGCGTCGACTGCTACCCGCTCTCGCCCGTTGACTGCTACGACCCGAACATGTACAGCGGCGTGCCGCGTCCGAGCACGATCACCGTCGACTTCGAGGTCGTCGAGTCTCCGCCGGCTCTGTACATCCTTCAGGATTCGCTGTACTTCGTCGAGCAGGGCCAGACCGCCGCGTACATCCCGTTCTCGATCTGCAACGGCGATCCCTGCGCGCCGCCGACCGCTTACAACTACGTGATCACCAGCACCGGCGTCGTCGGTGGGGCGATCAACCAGAGCGGTCAGGTCACCGCTGACGGTGGCGCCTGCGTCGACGTCTACGGCATCATCGACGGCGGCTCGGCGAACGTCTGCGACTACGACGAGCTTACGATCATCGTGTGGGACGACGAGACCGGCACCGTGTACGACACCTGCGTACAGCTGATCCACGTCGTCACCCCTGTGCCCGTTCCTCTGTTCACCGCTCCCGTCGTGACGATCCTGGTTCTCGCCATGATCCTCGCGGCTGCTGTGATCATGAAGCGGCACGCGGTGAGCAAGGCCTAGAAACGGTCCGTTATCTGATATCGTGAGGTATTGAAAGAGTAGCTGATTGGGCCTGGGAAAGAAGCCAGAAGGTCAAAAGAGAGAGGCGCGGAGGACTTCAGAATCCTTCCGCAGGGAATTCTTCCTTTTCCTGATTCTCTTCTTTGTCCTCTGGCTTTTTTCCTATCTGTTGACGAGGCTGCATCCCGGCATCGTCGCCGGGATGCAGATCCTCGTCGCCCGCGAGGTCGGCTGGTGCCTCGATCAGCTCGGCTACCGGTTCGATCTGGTCGAATCGACGTTCACCTTCTTCACGCGGCACGGCGGCGAGCGCCTCGTGGTCATCGCCGAATGCACCGGCCTCTACACGACGATCATCTACTACTCGATCATCGGCGCCTACCCGGCTCGCGTTCTCGACAAGATCATCGGGCTCCTGATCGGCATCCCCGCCATCCACGCGCTGAACCTCGTGCGGATGGTCGTCGTCTCTCTCGTCCTCTATCACAAGCGCGAGTGGTTCGATTTCTTCCACGGATATCTCTGGCAGGTGGCGTTTGTCATCTTCATGCTGCTGCTCGTCGTTCTGTGGATGAGCAAGGTGACCGCCCGCGCCCGAGGTGGAGGTGAGGGGAGATGACGGAGAACGGCACCGTGGCCCCGCCCCCCCGCCCCGCCGGCCGCCTCCCGGCCTTCTTCGGACGCCTGCTGCTCGCCTCGATCGCGCTCTACCTCGTCTGGACGAAGGCGGGGATCTGGTACATGTACGCGATCGCATGGGGAGCGACGCCGCTCGTCGCGCTGACGGGTCAGAAGCTCGTCATCGAGCATGCGCTCACGGTGACCGAGGAGATCTCGCTCAATCCGGCGGTCTATCTGTCGCTGGTGATCGCCGTGACGGGAGTGCCCTGGCGCAGGCGGATCGTCCCGGCGCTCGTCGGCGTGGCGATCCTGACGGCGGCGAACATCCTCACCGTCTTCCTCGTCTTCCTCAGCGCCTATACGAAGAGCGAGGGGCTCTGGACGGGGACCGAGTTTCTCAACCTCACGATCGACTTCTTCCTCCCGATACTCCTCTGGTTCGTCCTCTGCCCCAAGGGCGACACCCTGCCCTCGTTCACTTCGCGGGCTTGACCTTCGCGCCCCCCGGCCGATCCTCTATGACATACCCCGCCTCGAGCACGCGCGCCCTGATCTCGTCGGCCCGCGCCCAGTCCTTCGCCGCGCGAGCCTCGTCGCGCTCGCGCACCAGAGCGGCGATCCCGGCGGGAACATCGGCCGAGGCCCTGGGGAGGCCTCCCCGGAAGAGACCGAGGATCGAATCGTATACGCCGAAATCCTCGAGAAGCCTGGAGACGGCGCCGGGGACGGCGGCAAGCGCAGCCGTATCGCCGCCGGTGAGCGCGTTGACCTCGCGGATCAACCTGAAGAGGTGGCCGATCGCCTCGGCGCTGTTGAAGTCGTCGTCCATGGCGGCGAGGAAATCGCTCCTCACCTCGCCGGCCAGCGTAAGCAGCTGCCCGCCGTCGGCGCCGGCAGGCGCCCGGCCGGGAGCCGCCGATGCCGCCTCGTCGAGCCCGAGGCAGAACTCGTGTATGCGCTCGAATCCGGCCGCCGCCTCGCGCAGCCGCTCGCGGCCGAACTCGCTGTTGCTGCGGAAATGTGTCGAGAGGAAGTAGAACCGCACGACCTCGCCTGAGAACTCCTTGAGGATGTCCTCGATGAGGAAGAAATGACCCGTCGACTTCGACATCTTCTCGCCGCTGAGGTTGAGCAGACCGTTGTGCATCCAGTACCGCACATACTCGCTGCCCGTGGCTGCCTCGCTCTGCGCGATCTCGTTCTCGTGATGGGGGAAAACGAGGTCCATCCCGCCGCCGTGCATGTCGAGGGTCTCGCCGAGGTACTTCATCGACATCACCGAGCACTCGATGTGCCAGCCGGGCCGTCCCGGCCCCCACGGCGAATCCCAGGCCGGCTCGCCCTCCTTCGCCCCCTTCCAGAGGGTGAAGTCGAGGGGATCCTCCTTCGCATCACCGACGTCGATCCGGGCCCCCGAGCGGAGGTCGTCGACGCGGCGCCCCGAGAGCTTCCCGTACTGACCGAACCGCCTGACCCGGTAGTAGACGTCCGGGCCTCCCTGGTATGCGTATCCCTTCTCGACGAGCCGTTCGATCAGCGCGATGATGTCGGCGATGTGCTCGGTCGCCTTCGGATAGACGTCGGCCGGAAGGATGTTGAGCTCCGAGGCGAACCGGAAATACTCGCCGATGTTGCGCTCGGCGACTACGGAGTAATCGACCCCCTCGTCGTTTGCCCGGGCGATGATCTTGTCGTCGATGTCGGTGAAGTTCTGGACGTAGGTCACCTCGAGCCCCCTGAACCGCAGGTACCGCCTGATCATATCCCCCGCGACGAAGGCGAGCATGTGACCCATGTGGGGCTTGTCCTGCACCGTCATGCCGCAGAAATAGATCCCGACCCTTCCCTCGTGGACCGGCTCGAAATCCTCCTTGTGCCCCGTGAACCTGTTGAAGACCTTCAGCGTCATGTGGTGCATCCTTCCCTGTTCGGCGCTGCTCCCTCAGGCGAGCGAGGCGACCGTCTTCGCATCGAGCGCCCTGACCGTCTCGACGAGGAGCTTCACCGCGCCGTCGAAATCCTTCCGGTGGATGATCCCCGCCGCGCTGTGGATGTGGCGCGCGGGAACCCCCACGACGAGGGTCGGCACCCCCGATTCGTTGAGGTGTATCCTCCCGCCGTCGGTCCCGCCGTACGGAACCGCGCTGAAATGATAAGGAATGCGCGCGCGGTCCGCAACGCCGGTGACCAGGTCGCGCAGCTTCGTGTTGGGGATCAGCGTGGCGTCGTACACGCAAATCGACACCCCTGCGCCGAGCGCTTCGGGATTCCCCTCCGGAGCGCCCGGGGTGTCCTGCGCGATGCTCACGTCGACGGCGAGACAGACGTCGGGATCGACGCTGCGTCCGCTCGTGACCGCGCCGCGGATGCCGACCTCCTCCTGCACCGTCCCGACCCCGTATACGCAGCCGGGGATCTTCATGCGCGAGAGGCGGCGCATAGCCTCGACGACCGCCGCGCAGCCGATCCGGTCGTCCCACGCCTTGGCGAGGAACGTCTTGCCGCCGGCGAGCGGGGTGAAGGGGCAGACGGGGACGATCGGGTCCCCCGGCCTGATATGAAGGCGCTCCGGCGAGCGGTCGCCGAAGAGGCCGACGTCGACGAACAGGTCCTTTGCCTTGATCGGCTTCTCCCGCTCGTCGCGTTCCATCGCGAACGGGGACCTCGAGGCGACCACGCCGGGGATGTCGCCGTGCGAGGTCAGGATGCTGACCGGCATCCCGACGAGGTGCGGCGGCCACCATCCCCCGAGGGTGTTGAACCTGACGAACGAGCCGGTGAAATGCGAGACCATCATCCCGATCTCGTCCATGTGGGCTGCGAGCATGACCCGCGGCCGATCCGCGCCTCGCGCGAGACGGCCGATGAACGACCCGAGCCGGTCCCTGCCCGTCTCGACGATTCCCGCGAGATGCTTTTCCATGAGCGCGAACACCTCGCGCTCCGCGCCGGAGACTCCCGCGGCCCCCGTGAACTCCCTGAGCATCTGTTCCATGCGATCCATGATCATCTCCCCGCCGTTGCCGCCCGTTTCCGGGCGAGGGCGAATTGGCAGATACGCTCCACGAGCTCCTCGAACGGTATCCCCGCCTGCGCCGCGGCCATCGGCACGAGGCTCAGCTCCGTCATGCCGGGGAGCGTGTTGACCTCGAGGCAGTACGGCTCGCCGTCGTCGGCGAGCCTGAAGTCGGCGCGCGCGTAGTCCCGGCACCCCAGTGAGCGCCAGGCGAGGACCGCCTCGCGCCTGACGCGATCGGCGATCGCAGACGGCAGGTCGGCGGGCGTCTCGTAGCGGCTCGTCCCCTTCGTGTACTTGCGCCGGTAGTCGTAGAACCCCCCTTCGGGGATGATCTCCACGAGCGGCAGCGCCTCTGAGTCGAGGATGGCCGCCGTGATCTCCCTGCCGGGGATGTACCGCTCGACGATGATCAGATCGTCGTACGCGCGCGCCCGTTCGAGGGCCGCCCCGAGCCCGGCGGCGTCGGGGACGTACGAGAACCCGACGCTCGAGCCCTGGCAGTTCGGCTTGAGCACGACGGGGAACCCGATCCCCGTCTCGATCCTCTCGCGCACGAGGCGCACGTCCCGGCACTCGTCCCCGCCGAGGAGCAGATGGGGCGCCGTCTGGACCCCCGCGTCGCGGAAGAGGATCTTCGCCCGGTCCTTGTTCATCGCCAGCGCGCTTCCGAGCACCCCCGTCCCCGTGTAGGGGACACCGGCCGTCTCGAGCAGCGCCTGGACCCGTCCGTCCTCGCCGGCGCCGCCGTGCAGGCCGATGAAGACGACGTCCGCCTCGAGTATCCTGGGCAGGCGCAGCCATTCGAACCGGCGCTGCGGGGGGAGGATCGGGATCTCGTCGGGGGGTATCTCGCCGATCACGGCCCGGCACGAATCGGTCTGCTCCTCGGCCGGAAGAGCCGGGTCGACAGAGCACACATCATGCCCCCGGCGGCGCAGCGCCTCCACGACCGCCTGACCGCTCACCATCGACACGTCCCGCTCGGGCGAGTCGCCGCCCATCAGCACTGCCACGTTCATCGTCTTGTGTCTGTTCATCGTCCTTCCCGTTCTCCTGCGGCCCGCGCTCCGTCGCGGAGCGTCCGGGCGACGTCGTCCCGTCCGCGAAGCAGCAGGATCGATGTAAGGTCAGGGCCGTGAGCGAGCCCCGTCACAGCCGCCCGCACCGGCATGTACAGTCTCTTCCCTTTCCGCTGGTATCGGGCTCCGGCGGCGGCAAGGATGTGGCGGATCGTCTGGGCGCTCCAGTCGGCAGCGCCCTCGAGATCCGCCGCGAGTCCCTCGAGCATCCCGGCGGCGCCGTCCATCGCCTCGAGCGCGTCCGCGTCGCGCGCGGGGGGCCCGGGAAGGAACGGCTTCGCCGCCTCTGCGATCCCCGAGAATGACGGAAGGTTCTCGGAGAGTATGTCGAATATCGCGGTGAGCGCCTCCCTGTCGTACCGCTCGCGCAGCACCGGGGGAAAGAACGGGAGCGCTTCGTCGAGCCACCTCGCCGAGCCGCCGTCGCGTATGTGCCGGGCGGAGATCCAGTCGAGCTTCGCCTCGTCGAACATGCTCGGGCTGTCCGATACGCGCGAGAGGTCGAACTCGGCGACGAGATCGTCGATAGAGAGGATCTCGCTCTCCCCCTTCGTCGACCAGCCGAGGAAGGCGAGGTAGTTCACGATCGCCTCGGCGGGATAGCCCCGGTCGCGGTAGTCTCCGATGTTCGGCGCGCCGTGACGCTTGCTCAGCTTGGCCCGGTCCCTGCCGAGTATCAGCGGGATGTGCGCGAAGCGGGGCATCGGCATTCCGAGCGCCTCGTAGATCAGCACCTGCCGGATCGTGTTCGACAGGTGCTCGGCGCCCCTGATGACATGCGTGATCTCCATCAAAGCGTCGTCGATCGCGGCGGCGAAGTTGTACGTCGGCATGCCGTTCGACCGCAGGACGACGAAATCGCCGACCATCTGGGCGGGGAACTCCACCGTTCCCCGCGCGATATCATCTATCGCCCGCGTCCCTTCCTCCGGCACGATGAACCGTATGCTCTCCGGCCGTCCCTCGGCGCGGCGCCTACTCCGCCCGGCCTCGTCGAGGGCCCGGCAGGTGCCGTCGTACTGCGGCGGCTTCCCGGCGGCCAGCATCTCCCGGCGCTTGCTCTCGAGCTCCTCGTCGGTGCAGAAGCAGGGGTAGGCGGCGCCGTCGGCGACGAGCCGCACGGCGTGCTCGCGGTAGACAGCCGTGCGCTGGGACTGCCGGTACGGTCCCCGCGGGCCGCCCGTGTCAGGGCCCTCGTCCCACCGGAGGCCGAGCCACCGCAGGTCCTCGAGCATCGCCGCCTCGAGCTCGGCGCTCGACCGCTCGACGTCGGTATCTTCTATGCGGAGGATGAAGGCGCCCCCCTCGTGGCGGGCGAAGAGCCAGTTGAACAGCGCCGTGCGTGCGCCGCCGATATGAAGGCGGCCCGTCGGGCTCGGGGCGAACCTGACCCTGATCCCGCTCATCGACGCTCCTCGGACTGGCCGGCGCTCTCGATCAGCGCGACGGCGCGAGCCGCCACGGCCCGCTCCTCTCCTATAGGGCCGAGCCCCTCCCCCCGCGTGGCCTTGACGGAGACCCGGTCGGCCGGGACGCCGAGGGCACGCGCCATCGCGCCGGACATCTCGTCCCGATAGGGAGCGAGCATCGGCCGCTCGGCGTGCACGATGCAGTCCGCGTTCACGAGCCGGTATCCCCGCTCGCGCAGCATCCGCCCGACGCGTTCGAGGAGCACGAGGCTCGATATGTCGCGGAATTCATCGGTCTCGGGAAAATGCATCCCTATGTCGCCGAGCCCCGCCGCGCCGAGGAGGGCGTCGCACAGGGCGTGCACGAGCGCGTCAGCGTCGGAATGCCCCAGCAGGCCCTTGGAATGCTCGATGCGCACTCCCCCGAGGACGAGGGGCCGCCCCTCGACGAGAGGATGGATGTCGTATCCGATCCCGATGCGCATCACATTCGGCGGCCGCTGCGGCCTTCACTCTCCGCCCTCCGGCGGCGCGGCTGCGCCGCCGAGAAAATGGTCCACTATCGAGAGGTCGTCCTTTACGGTGACCTTGATGTTGCGGCGCTCGCCCTCGACGACCGTCACCGGCATCCCCGCGGCGAGCACGAGCGAGCTCTCGTCCGTTGCGCGAAGCCCTGCCGCGCGCGCCTCCTCGAAGGCCCTGCGCAGCACATCGGTCCTGAACCCCTGCGGGGTCTGGATCCCGACGACGCGTTCGCGCGGCACGATCGCCTCGAGATCGTCGTCACGGATCCTCCCGAGCGTGTCGGTCATCTGCAGCGCCGGCACGGCGGCGCCGGTCAGAAGGGCCGCCTCGACGACCCGCTCGACGAGAGCGGCGGAGAAGCAGGGGCGCGCGGCGTCGTGCACGAGCACGACCGAAGCTCCCTCCGCCTCACGCAGCCCGATCTCGACCGATTCCTGCCGCGTCTCTCCCCCGGCGATCACGAGGGCCCCCAGGTCGGGCAGCTCCGCATCGATCTGGTCCCGCGCGGTCTGTTCCCAGCCCTGCGGCACCATCACGACGAAACGGCCGATCGACGGGCAGGCCCGAAGCCCTTCGAGCGACCAGACGAGCAGCGACCGACCTCCGACGGGATAGAACGATTTCGGCATCTCGCGGCCGAACCTGATCCCCCTGCCGGCCGCCGCGACGAGACAGATGATCTGCTGCTGTTCCATATGTCAGGGACTCCTCCGGCGCCCGCGCGCCGAGACGGACGCCGCCGCCGTCAGAAGATCTCCACCTTGAGATATTTCTTCGGGTTCGCCTTGATGTCGGTCACGAGCCCGTCGAGATTTGTTATCGCCGACTCGAGCCTGTCGAGCAGCTCGCGGTCGCTGAGCAGGGCCCCCATCGTATTGTCTCCCGATTCGAGCCGGGCCGAGATCCTCCCGAGCGCCGCGGTGACCTCCTCGATCCGGTCGACGAGGACGGGGAGCCGCCGGCCCGTTGTCTCGAGCCCGGCGAGCAGGGTGTCGATGCTGCTCTCGTTGCGCGCGAGCAGCGAATCGAACCGCTGCGCCGAGGCACCGAACGACCGGGCCCCCGCCCGCATCTCGGGTGATGTCTCCTCGATAAGCGCCCGCAGATCGTCGCTCGCGGCGGCGAGGTTGCCGATCGTGCGGCTCAGCTCGTCGCCCTCCCCGAGCGCCTTGGCGATCGCCTGGATGTCCTTCATCAGGCCGCGCAGGTCTTCCATCACCTTTCCCATCGAGGCGAGCGCCTCCGATATCCCCGGGTCGTAAACGCCGCCGATCATCGCCCCCGGCTCGAGCATGACGTCGGACTTCCCGACGATGATCGTCACGATCCGGTCGCCCATGATCCCGAATGTCTGGAGCACGACGCGGGAATCCTCGGGGATCTTCGTGGCGACGTCGATCTTCATCGTGACGATCACGTCGCGGTCGCGCAGGTAGACGCTGGTGACCTCCCCGCGCTCGACCCCGTTGACGTTGACCGCGTCCCCCGTCTTTATGCCGCCGACCATCGGGAAGATGGCATGGATCTCGTATCGCTCCCCCTTGAGCTTGAAATCCTCGAGCCACATCATCCCGACGGCGAACGCGACGAGGGCTATGAAGACGGTGAAGCCGACCCTGAGCTCGAGCGTCCTGTGTTCCATTCCGTATCTCCCCTGTATGCCGGCAGCCCGGGCAGCCGCGCTCACACGGCCTTGATCGGCCCCTCGGCGCGTCCCTCTATGAACTGCCGCACCGTCGCATCCCCGGTCCGTGCCGTCTCCTCCGGAGTGCCGGAGAAGATGATCTTTCCCTCGTGCAGCATCGCGAGCCGGTCGCCGACCTTGTACGCGCTCTTGATATCGTGCGTCACCACGACCGACGTGATGTTGAGCCCCTTCTGGAGGTCCCGGATCAGGCCGTTGATCACGTCGGCCATGATCGGGTCGAGCCCGGTGGTCGGCTCGTCGTAGAGGACCACCTGCGGGTCCATGACGACGGCGCGGGCGAGCCCCACGCGTTTCTTCATGCCGCCGCTGAGCTCCGCCGGGTACATGTCATGGACGTCCGTAAGCCCGACGAGAGCGAGCTTGTCGAGCGCCTTTTGGCGGATCTCCTCCTCGCTCAGCCCGGAATGCTTCACGAGCGGCAGCGCCACGTTCTCACCGACCGTCATCGAGTCGAACAGCGCCGCGCCCTGGAACAGCATACCAAAGTGCATGCGCATGTCGAACAGGCTTTTTCTGCCGAACTTCGTGATGTCCTCGCCGTGGAAGAGTATCTCCCCCTCGTCCGGCTGTATAAGCCCGGTGATGTGCTTCAGGAGGACGCTCTTCCCGCAGCCGCTCCGTCCGATGATCACGAGGGACTCGCAGGTGCCGATGGAGAGGTCGACCCCGTCGAGGACCTCCTGCCGGTCGAACCGCTTTCGGACCCCCCTGAGCTCGATGATCGGACCGCTGCACTGTTCGTTCATGTCCCGTCCTCCGGGCCCGCGGCCCGTCCGGTCCCCGGCGCGCCGGGGACCGCTGCCCGCGTCAATCCGGCGCGAAGATGACGCGGAAGATCAGCAGAGCGAGCAGATAGTTGGAGACGAGGATCAGCAGGCACGACTGGACGACGGCCCGCATCGTCGCCACGCCGACTCCCTCGGCCCCTCCCTTCGTCATGAATCCGTTGTAGCACCCCATGAAGGCGATGATGTACCCGAACACGAAGGTCTTCATCAGGCCGCCGACGAGGTCCTGGTACTTGAAGAGAAGCCGGAGCCCGCTCTCGAATGTATTGAAGCTCACGCCGACGGCGAGCTT
>Ga0316578_10000027_pt1 | contig 29869 bp, 38 predicted proteins | sample J0NA_2_FD_203076 | JGI IMG/M metagenome (GOLD analysis project Ga0316578, IMG submission 203076) | Rhizosphere microbial communities from salt marsh grasses in Alabama, United States - J0-2_160517rDrC | ecosystem: Host-associated > Plants > Roots > Rhizosphere | place: USA: Alabama | collected... | reverse complement strand
TGAGTATATTGTTTCAAGAACTGATGGGTGTTTTAATGATAGGTTAGCATTGGATGTATCTGATTGTTTAAAACGAGTAGCAGACTTAAATCTTATTAAATATGACGAGGCTAATGAATCTAATATTAATTTTATTTTTAAAGAAGCTTTTCATTTTTTGAAATATGATATTGAATTTATTAAGTTTGCTTATGCTGTAGCTGAGAATGCTGCTCAGTGGATAAGGGAGCAAAAAGGGGAGCAAAAAGGGGAGTAAGAAGATGAAAACTAAGAATATTACATACGGTGAAGGTGGGTGGTGTGCCGAAGTTTATGAGGATGATGATAATTCATCTGGGTATGGAGGGAATGCTAAGATTGGATATTACTATGGTACCTATGAGGAATGTGAAGCAATTGATATAAATAATGTTGTTATGCATTCTGTTTGTAATGATGATTTTTCATCAAATGATTTTTTTGATTTGGCTTGTGAACGTCGTTTTGACTAAGGAATAAAGCGAACTCGAGTTCGCAAAAACTTTTTATTGGGGGTAGAAACATGAGAAGTGAAGATATAATTGATAAACAGAAGGAGATTTGTTCGACAGTAATTGTCTTGTTTGATGCTGGGAAGCTTTGTTTAACAGAAGAAGAGCAAAAAATTGTTTTGATAATGAATAGGACAAATAAATGTCTCAAAGATTGGCATTTGGCTATTTTGAAGACATTTTTATTGAGAGCAAGTGATTGAGGAAAGACAATGAAGGGATATGGTTTGCCAAGGAATGATGATGTGGCTAATCCAGATGTGGCTGATATATGTCTGTATGGATTGAATACATCATCTGGTGGTAAATGTTATCAAAAATCGGGGTCTAAAAGTAGGTCAAGGAGGATTTGGAAGAAGAAAGAGAGAAGAGAAGCAAGAAAATATTGCATGATTTTTTTTGAGGAAAGGATGGATTTATGAAAAAAGACGGATGGGATCGAGTTGAAGAAAGATGGAAGAGAACTGCAAGAAAAGGACCATGGTCATTATTTGCGAAAATTGTTGTTACTGTGCTCTTATTGAGTGTAATTTTTGGAGCAATTGGTATGGTTTGTGGGACAGCAAAGGAGGCTGTCCAGGTTGCAAGGGATGAATTTGGTCCAAAAGCACTATTGAAAAAGTATGAATGGTTCAAAGATATGGCTGCAACTTGTGATAAGTTGAGAGCCAATGTTAAAGTGACAGAAACCAGAATTGACCAAATGGAACAGGATTACAGTGGAGTTTCTAGAAATGAATGGGATAGAGTTGATAAACAAACGATGTCTCAGTGGAAGGCCGAGTTCGCAGGAATAAAAGGAGCGTATAACGATGCTGCTTCTCGTTATAATGCTCAAATGGCCAAGTTTAATTGGAGGTTTACAGAGATGGGGTCTTTGCCTGAAGGGGCAACAGAACCACTTCCTAGGGAGTTTAAGCCGTATGTTGAGAAATAATAGAAAGATCATAGAATCAAAAAGAGGTTTTACGCTTGTTGAATTGATGGTAGTTTTGATTATATTGGGGATTATGTTTTCCATTTCCGTTTATGCAATAAGAAGTTTTTTGTCAGAGAACAGAAATGTTGATGAGATTGTAGAAGATGAGAATGTAATAGAAATGTAGGTAATTATTTGGTTGTAAACCAAGAAAGGATTGATGAGTTATGAAAAGGTTGTTTTTTGTTGGATTGTGTGTGTTTTTTGTTGGATGTATACCTGATTTTGGTGAAAAAGAAAATAAAGCGCCACGATCAAAATCTGGGGTAAAGGCGGCTAGAGTAAAAGTAAAAACGAATGAAAAAGGTTTGACGGTTGAACAAGAAAATGTTGGTGCTCGTTTGAAAAATGATAGTGATGGAACATCAATAAAGCATTTGTATCTTGTTTCTGCATATACAGGAGATGTTCTTGTTTATTCGACTGTGAAGGGGAAAGTAACATCTTCAGGTAAAAGATTGACACCATATACTGTTGCTGCTGGAGCTATTTCTGATGGTCATGGTAATATAAACCATTATGGAATTCCTATTGTTGTTAATGGGACACAATATAGAACATCAGAGATTCTTCAAGATGATGGGACCTATGGTCATTCAATGGAATATTTGTTTTGGCATGATATAAATGGTGTTTTTAGAAAAACATATGTTACGGGTGGAATAATGCCAATTATTAGTGCTGAACCAATGGCTTTTCCAAAAGTTATTTTGAATGTGGATGATTCATGGTCGCCGAAAAAAAATAAGTCAGATGATGCATTATCTTCAAAAAAAAAATCTGAATAAAATAACTTTTTTCCCACACAAATAGGAGACAAATCGTGGATTATAGTAAAGAAGCGATAGATAACACTATCTTGAAGATTAGAGTAGGATCTCATTTATTTGGGACGAATACAGAAGATAGTGATTTAGATATTGAAGGTATTTTTATGCCTCCAATATCTGTTTTATATGGTTTAGGGGAATGCAAGGAGGTTGATTTAAGTGAAGCATCAAAGGATGAAAAGGGTCGGAATACATCTGATGCTATAGATTTTAAATTGAGAGAATACAGGACATTTATGCGATTAGCTATTCAGAATAATCCTAATGTTTTGAATATTGTTTTTTCAAATGATGAAAATGTTATTTTTCAAGACGAATTTGGAGAGCGATTGAGGGGAATGGCAGAGTATTTTCCATATAGAGATGGGTTAAGAAGGTATTATGGATATGCTCAATCTCAATTGAAAAAAATGACTATTAAGCCAGATAATTATTCTTATTTAAACAAAGCGTTGGATTTTTTATCTGGATGTAATCAAAAAGCTATTCTTGTTGATGTAATAAGATCAAAATATAATCCATTGGCTGGAGTGTTTATTGATAATGGGCCTGGTAAGCATGTTGTTGTTGCTGATTTGCATTTTGAAAGGGGACTTCAAGTAGGAAAAGTTGTATCGATGATTAGTGGTAGATTAGAAAGGGCTAGTTCAAGAGCTGATAATTGGGAAAGATTTGGATATGATGTGAAATTTGCATCGAATTTGATTCAGATTTTAAAGCAAGGCATAGAGCTTGGTAAGACTGGTGTACTTAAATTTCCATTAGGATATAGAGATTTGATTCTTGATATAAAGAAAGGCAAGTTTAAGTTATCTGAAGTTGATAATATGGCTACAGATTTGATTGAAGAAATGATTTCTATTATGGAGGGCGAATGTTGTTTGTCAAAGAAGCCTAGAAGGTTGGAAATTGGAAACTTCACCATTATTGAAGTAAAGAAATGGTGTGACAAGCAGTTTGTTAGTTGTTATTAATATAATGTTTCACGTGAAACATTAGTGTTATTAAAGAGAGTTAATTGCGAACTCGAGTTCGTTATGATTGTTGACAAAATATTAATTAAGTGATAAATATAATTAATATTTTTAATAGGCATTATTAATCGATGATATGGAGGAAAATCATGAAAGAGGTTAAGACAGATAAAGAGTTGTATCAAGAACTTCTTGATGCAAATGAACGGTTGTCGGATTTTGATATCAAATTTTTGGATTCTGTTAGTTAAAAAGTGTCAGATTATGGGGGTCTGACAAAGAAACAACGTAATAAATTAGAGCAGATCTATGATTATTTTTTTGGAGTTTATTGATGGAAACAAATGAACAATTTTATAATGATATTGATAAAGCAAGAGAAGAAGGAAAGATTAGTTTAACAGATTGGGAGATTGATTCAATTGGTGAACGATTGGATATAGGACGTGATTTATCCAGGAAACAGCGTGAAACGCTGGATAGAATTCATGAAAAAATAAGACCATGGTAGATGATAAATATTTAATAGATGCAGCTGTTAGAATACTTGCATCTGTTTCTGATAGACACCTTGATGTGATTAAGCTTAATAAAATTCTTTTTTATCTTGATTTGAAATCATTGCTTGAGTGTGGTGAAACAGCAACTCATAAAGATTTTATTGCAATAAAGCAGGGGCCAGTAATTTTAAATTATAGAAAATGTCTTGTTGATTCTATGAAAGAAAAAGGTTTAATTGCTGTTGAAGGTGATACATTAATATTGTTGAATAGGACAGTTTTTGATGGGAAATTTTATTCTGATGAATTTTTATATGTTTTAGACATTAGCAATAATGCTTCTTTTTGGGATTGGTATAAAGAAAATATTGGTTGGCAGATTGCATATAGAGAGGGATTAGGAAGAGGGAGGAAACCACAATTTATTAATATGCATTTGGCTATGCAACAGATAGTTGATGATAATTGGAGGTATGAAAATGTTGAATAGAATAAAGAATTTTTTTGGTAGAATTATTTGTATGTGTGTTGGTTGCAAAATGGATCGTGATGTTTCTATAGTAGATGAGTGGAGGTGTACCAGGTGTGGATATCATCATGAGAAGATTGATTGGCCAACGGTAGATGTAAATTATAATCATTTTGATGATGCAAGTTGAGATAATATGAATACTATGATTATAAAAAATGATGCTGACCTGAAAAAAGCATTTGATCGTCTCGATGAAATTTGGACATCAAAGCCAAGTGAAGAGAACTGGGAAGAACGTTGTGACCTGGTGGACAAGATTGAACAATATGAGAATTTGACTGTTGATATTTCTCCACCAAATCCGGTTGATGCGATTCTTTTTAGAATGGAGCAAAGTAACCTGCTTTTGAAGGTGATTAATAATGAAAAAGAATGAATTTGGTAGGTATCTAAATGCTATCCGCATTAGCAAAAATATAAGTCTTGATGAATTAGCAAATGAAACCCAAATAGCTTCATGGGTTTTATGGCTTTATGAAGAAGGGAGGGAAATTCCTAAAAAACCTAAAGTTCATGCGATAGCAAGAGTATTAGGCTGTGATGCTAGGAATCTTTTGGATTCAAGAAAGTATTCATTAGCGGAGAAACGGAGAAACATCAATGAAATTTGAGGAGAACAAATCAATAGGGCATAAGGAAGGGGATTTTTTTATTGGTGGAAAGATGGTAACGGTACCAGTTCCTCAATGGGAGAATACTAAACAGGGTGATGCTATACGTTCTAAAAGAAGAGCAAGTGGTATTACATTGAGAAGAGCTGCATCTATGATAGGAACAACTGGTACAGAATTGACAGGGTTAGAGATAGGGAAATATAGTATTTCAGAAGATGATTTTGATGATATTATGAGAAAATTGAGTGAGTAATAATGTTTGATAAATATGATGAAATGATAAAACGTGAAAGGGAAAAATGGCTTTGTGAAAGAAAAAAATGGTATAATGAAATTGAAAAAAAATTTGATGTAAAATCATGTAAAGGTTTAGCTAATAAATATTGGTTTATTTTAGCAGCAATATTTTTATCTTTGGTATCTTTGCCTTTTTGGGTTCCTACTAATATTTCAAGAATAATAGGTAATGTTTTTCCATTAATTGGATTATGTTTGTCATTGTTAGCATTATTATTATTATTATTATTATTTTATAGGAATAGGTGAATTATGACTTGGTTTCGTAATATGACTTATTATGAATGGGCGTTAATTATGTGTAAGGAACTTAAAGAATGGAAAAAGACTGCATCAATATTAACGGATGAGGAGGCTTATGAAAGATTAAATGGGCTTGGTTACCTTACAACAGATAGAGAATCTAGGATGAAAATTTTAAATGTTGGATTATGGATTAGTGCAACGTTGGTTGATTTTGATGAAGGTTATCATTTAGATGCAAGACCATGTTTTTTGAATAAGGATGGACATTTGAGGAAGATGAAAGTAGGGCCATTGGCTTTTGAGTTATAAGGAGATAGTTAAGATGGTTGTTGCTAAATTGCATATTATATGTGGTAATTGTGGAAAAGACGATGAATTTGAACATGATATTTTGCTTGGTCAAAAAGGTGCTAGAATGAAATCAACTCGTGTATTTTTGAAGTGTAAAAATTGTGGTACTATTCATGAATTAGATAATTATTCTGAGTTGAATGTTATTCAAGAAGAAATTTAAATATGTTATTGAAAATAGATAAAAATGGTATTTGGGATTTAGACAGAGGATGTTATATTGTATGGACAGGTTTGGATGCAAGGTTGCATTGTTTAGGTGATAAAATTGAAAAGTTGAATGATTGGTTTGCTGATGTCTGTAGAAAACATCCTATCAATATTGAAAACGATAAAAACGGGAATAGTATCTCTTGAATCAGAAGTGGTATTTTTGATTGAAGAAAAATTTAAAGAATTTGGTATTAAATATTCAAAAGAAGTTTTTTTATCTAAAGGATGCAGAGTAGACCTTTTGACAGAAGATGGGATTGCTATAGAAGTAAAAAAGGGCAAGCCAAATACAAGATCTGTATCAATGCAAATTCAAAGATATGCGAGTAGTGATAAAGTAACGGCTGTAATTCTTGTATCTGAGAGGGGATTATTTAGTCATATAACAGAAGCAAATGGTAAACCGATTGGGTATGTTTCATTATCATCGAATTGGGGAGTAGCTTTATGAAGATGTTTAGATGAATTGGATAAAAAGATGAAGACAATATTGAAACGGATGAAGGATAGAGCGAACTCGAGTTCGTAGAAAGGTTGAGAAGATGAAGTTTCATAGTTGGACAGAAGAAGATGATAGTAAGTTGAAGGTAGCTATAAGAGATTGTCAACCGATTTTTGACCATTATAGGGAACAAGGTAAAACTTATAGTGAAGCTAATGCATGGGATGCTATTGCTGGAAGATTGTTGCCTGATATTTGTGTTACAGGTGCAGCATGCAGAAGACGATATGAAAAAATAAAGGAAAAAGAGAGTAGTGGTTGGGAAGAGACAATAGAAAAAGTTGAGGCTTATGAGCGTGGATTAGCAGAGACAACTTTTGATGGAGTTTCCGAATTGCTTGGTAATGTAGATGCCATATTTGATGCTATAAGAGATATAAGAAAAGAGATTAGGGAATTGAAAGATCTTTGGAAATGAAAATTAATTGGATTGTAATATTGAAAGTTGATGATTATGATTTAGGGGTTGAGAGGCTACTAGAGTTTTATCCATGTGAAGAGAAGAGTGAAGCTGAAAGACTGTATGAACATTTCAAGCTGAATTGGTCAGACGTGTATTTGTGTAAAGTAGAAAAGGGACCGTTGGTATAATATGGCAGATGAATTTCCTGATTATTTAAAAGAACCGACAAATGTTGGTTATAAATATGGAGATCTTTATTATAGAAAGGGAAGGTTTATTCTGTCTGGCGAACCTGTCATGATGGAATTTGCAAAGCGTGTCTTTCCTGGTGCTCAAGTAGGAGGATATAGAAGAACAGGGAAATTATCATTTGGTAGGTCATCTAGAGAGGTTTCAGATCTCAATTGGATGATGATGAGATTTCCATTGAATGTGCATTGCAAGGAATATCTAGATAAAGCAAGAGACACTGCGATTGACAGATGGTTTGGATTAGCAACTGGAAATAATTTAAAGCCAACCACTCCACCATCTGAGTTTCTAGGGAAGTTATATCCATATCAAGAAGAAGCTGTCACTTTTATGACATCAAATAAAAGAGTTTTATTAGGAGACAGCATGGGATTGGGTAAAACATGGAGTGCTCTTGGTGCAGTAGCTCAATCTAAGATGTATCCGTGTTTAGTAGTATGTCAGGCACATGTTCAATTACAATGGCAAAGAGCTATAGGGTCTCTTTTTGATATGGGTAGTGGATATCAGAAGAGTCTTTTTGATACTGATTTTGATATATCAATAAAAAGAGGAAAATCTTTAGCACCTATATTAAAGGGAAGGACATCATACAGAATTCCAAGATTGTCATTTTCAATAATACATTATGGATTGATTGCATGGTGGGAAGAAGAATTATTGGCAAATAGATTTAAAACTGTAATTTTTGATGAAATTCAAGAATTACGACATAGTGACACTAAAAAATATTCTACTGCTTCTCTTTTGTCTGGGGAAGCAGAACATGTTTATGGGTTATCAGTTGGCGGGGAATCTATTATTGAGTTGTATGGAGATTGTTTTGGTGATGGATGGGTAGGTCCAATAGAAGAAGCATATAGTATTATTTCGAACGAATATGATAAATTAATTGGTGATAATGTTTTTGTTGGTGATAAAAATATTTTTTCTCGCGGATGGAATGGAAATGGGTTTACTTGGAATAAAGTAGACATATTTTATAGACATAACTGTACGTCGAATACGAGATCTATTTTTGCTGGTGGAACAGAATTAGTAATAACAGATGATCATTCAATATTTAAGGCAACAGAAAAAGGAATTGATTGTATAAAGAGTTGCGATTTAGACATTGGTGATACTGTAATTGTTGATAATGGATTAAATTGGAATAATGTTTATGGTCATGAGCGACATATTGATATTGTTAAAATTATGTCTAACAACAAAAGGACCCAAGTTATAGTAGATTTAGATGGAATTAACAGAAAAGATTTATTGATTAGTCCTCAACAGTGGTATAAATATAAAAATTCGCGTGTAATTGGTAATAGGATTCCAGTATCTATATATAATAAGTATAAAGATATTTTGCCAGATCCACAGGGTTTATATTTGGCTCCATCGCGTGCTCCAAGGATATGTGATGCAAAAATTATGATTAGTGATATAGCTTATGTTTTGGGGTTTTTTCTTGGTGATGGATGGATTGACGGAAATGATAGGATCGCATTTTCAGTTGAAAAGTCATTGTTGGATTGTTTTTTGAATGAACTTAATAAAATTAAATTTATACATATCGAACCATCTGTTATGCATAGAAAGCGTGGTTCTGTTGAGGTTAGATTTAATAGTGTAATATTTGTAAGTATTTTAAAGTATATATTTGGTGGAAATAAGAAATCTTTTGAAAAGAGGATACCTGGTAGTTGGATAATATCTTGGTCTAGGAATAGTCGTTTAGAATTATTACGTGGAATGATTGATTCTGATGGTTCTATATCAAGGAAAAATGGTAGAATATATTATTGTACAACATCAAAGATAATGTCTTTGCAATTGATGTCGTTGCTTAGAAGTATAGGTGTTAAATCGGGATATTTTTGTAGAGATATTTCAGATGGTGGAATAATAGATGGTAAAAGAGTGAAAGGAAGAAGAAAGTCTTATGTAATTAATTGGTCTGGTCATGCAATGAGGGGTAATTTTGATGGTTATTATGGAGATATTAGGTCTTTATCATGGTCTAAAAATATTTTTAATGAAGGAAAAGTTAGAAGAATATCTGAAATTAATAAACCTAAATATGTATATGATATCGGAATTAATGGTTATCCTGCTTTTGTTGCCAATGGTATAATGGTTCATAATTCTGGAACTCCAATTTACGGGTATGGTTCAGAGATATGGTCAGTTACAAATGCTGTTGATTTTAATTGCTTAGGGTCACAGGAGGCATTTGGTAGGGAGTGGTGTGATGGGTATGGGTCTAAGGTAGTAAAGGAACCAAAGGCATTGCACGGTCATATGGTGCGTGAGGGATTACTCCTTAGACGTAAATATGATGATGTAATGCCTGATTTGCCGAAAGTAATAAGAAGAGTTCAAGACCTTGAACAAGATGATGAATTGTATGAACAATTAATTGAAACAGCTAAAAGAAGAGCTGATGTTTGGCTTACTTCTTCTTTTACTGAAAAAGGTAGATTAGCAAGAGAGATAGAGGGAGAAACGAGACAAGCTGCAGGTATAGCAAAAGCAAAATATGTAGCTGAGTTTGTGGCATCATTGATAGAAGCAGGAGAGAAACCACTTGTTTATGCTTGGCATCATGCTGTTCATAATATTTTACGTGAGACATTGGCGAGATATGAACCTTCTTTTATAACAGGAAAGCAGACACAAGCACAAAAAGATAGAGCAATACGTAAATTTGTTAATGGTGATAATGATATTGTTATTTTAAGTTTGAGGTCTGCATCTGGTATAGATGGTCTTCAATATCGTGCAACATGTTGTGTTTTTGCTGAATTAGATTGGAGTCCGGCAGTTCACGGGCAAAGTGAGACAAGAATTGCAAGAATAGGTGTAGACTCAACAGTGAAAGAAGTTCCTGCTTATTATTGTGTTTCACGAAGCGGATTTGATGAAATAATATTAGATGTTTTAGGTGTAAAGAAAGGACAATTTTTAGGATTGATGGGGGATGAACCTGAAGATGAACAAGAGGAATATATTGCTTCACAAAGAATAGCTTCGAGAATAAAACTTTTGGTTGAAAAGTTGACAAATGGTTAATTGATGATTATGAATAGAGTTGATTAAGGCTAAGATGGTCTTTATTATTTAAAAGGAGGTAAAAATGTCTTGTATTTATAAACATACGTCAGTTCAAATTCCCGATGAGGAATGGAAATGTCCTAAATGTGGGGCTGGTTTTGAGTATACTGATAAATATGGGGATATTCAAGAAGGATTTGTAATATCTGATTCTGTTAATTATGATTGTGATTTATTGCACGATGATGATGAAGTAGAATGTTGCAGATGTGGATATACTGCATCTGGGTCAAAATATATTAGAGAGTATATAAAAATAAAAAATTTGGTTCAATGTCCTTGTTGTAAAGGAAAAGGAGTGATAACAAAAAAGAAGGCTGAAGAGTATAAAAATAGATAGGATTAATAGTGAAGCATTTAATTTTTACTGCAAAATATAATAGGTTAATATCTAATAATGAAGTTTTATCTATATTTCATGGTGCTTGTGAAAAAGCTAATGCTCATATTAGACGTTCTATAGAGTATTCTTTTTTTCCTGGTGGTTTTACAGCAGTAGTTATTTTGGCTGAGAGTCATGCTTCAATTCATACATGGCCAGAAACTGGATTAGTGAGAGTTGATTATTTTTCTTGTTCTATGTCTCCCAATTTTGGTGATTTTATAGATTATTTTAGTGAAAGTGGATTTATTATGAACAAAGTTGATATTTTGGAGAGATGAACTACTAATTAACTACTAAAAAGTTGAAAATTAGTAGTTTGATAAAAAAGATGAAGAATAAGTTGACAAATGCTTTTTGATGAATAAAATGGTTAGTAGATGGTTGGCAAGATGTGAACCAAAAGGAGAAAGAGATGTCGGCAAATAGTTTTGATAAAGAAGAGTTTGCCAAAGAAGTATTTGGTGAAATGCTTGATGATGTGGTAGAGTGGATTCGGAAAGAATTAGACCCAGATGAAGTATTTTCTGATGAAGCTTTGATAGATTGGGTGACAAGTAACAAAAGCCCAGAAGATGTTTTTGATTTTGAAGACCTTGAAAAATGGGCCATTGATAATATGGAGATTATGCATCGATAGAGCAAAGAGATGAATTATTTGATTAAGTAGTTTATTTTTGTTCTTTGAAAATTGAATAAAGTATATGATTTAGGGGTCGATTTGGTTTCGACATTTGACTAGATTGGTATTATGCATGTTCCGCTTTGAGTGTTCCGCGGATTAAAAAGAATGCTTGAATATAATCGTCAGACATAACGATAGCCAAGTTTGGGCTGAAGCTGCCTAAACCGTCCAAGTGCTGATTGCCTGTGTAGGTATAAGGGCGTCATTTTTACAGGATAGTGACTGTTTTTCATGGGAAACGGTTAGCGAAAATGACCATGAAGAATTTGTATGTAGTTGTCTATCATTGCATGCAAATTATTTAGATAGACTAAACATGTGAAGATTAATATTGAGATGTCTAAATGGACTGGGGTTCGATTCCCCACGACTCCAACTATATGGGGATGTCGATGTGGTGGGCACACATTGGAAATGGTCAACGAGGCTTTTCGAAGTAGGTTTCGAAATATTATATCTAAAACGCATAGGAAATGATATTTCGATGGGTTAAAACCGAAAAAAAAATGCGATCCAAGTTGTTATGGTTTATCTGGCGAGATTTACTGTATAATACTTCCATAAACTCGTTTCCGGTTCGAATCCGGACATTCCCCTAGTAATATTGGATACTGTATGTGTCAGGTGGCACAGTTCTGCATGGAGAACTTCTTGAGACAAATAACCTATAATTGGTTTTATTATGTGTCGCCTCATTAAATGGGGCGTGGATTGAAACGTGCTGATCAAAAAAATGTCAAAGAGAAATGGTTCGATACCAGCAGTATCCTCAATGTCAAAAGATAGTTATCGGGATGTAGCGCAGTCTGGTTAGCGCACTTGCCTTGGGAGCAAGGGGTCATAGGTTCGAATCCTATCATTCCGACGAGGAGCAGCCTCAAAACTGCAATATAGGTGAAAGTCCTTAAGGATGTTAACGATGTGAGAACATTTAAGTGTTGTTTTCCTCTGGCGAATTGGCTAAGTCATGAAACCACAAGGCATCCTTGCCACTGTTGCTGTGCAGTATCACAGTGTCTATGTCCTATAATCAGTTTGTTTTAGAAGACGTTCTAGACAAGGATTAATAAGGAGTAGGCCGGGGATGCTGATTGTCCGAAAAATGAATCAGACCTATATGGAGTGAGCCATACAGCTTGGTGCGATGCCAGGCATTTAAATATTGGCCAATGATTTTGGTTGTTAATGGAGGGTTTATTTTATGAGAATTGCTGAAGAAATATTAGAAAGAATTAAAGTAGAACAACGGAATGATATTTTAGGGTTAGCGATAGGTGATTTAATAGGAGTTCTTACGTTTGAGGAGGCAAAGAGTATACGCGAAAAGGATATTACTAAAGAGGATTGGGGAGAGGTATTAAGGAGGGATGTTGAAAATGTAAAGAAGCGACTTGTTGATTATTTGCCTTTTGCTATAGAAAAGGCGCTTGATCATAGAGGTATTTCATCGAGTAGAAGTGTCGCACATATGAGGAATTATGTATGGTTAATTGGTGATGATGAGGCATTGAATTTCGTTGAGGATTCATCTAATTATCCTCAGTATGGTGTTCCAGTTTTAAAATATTTAGCTGATAGATATAATTTTGATTATAGAAACATTCTAGATGAAAAAGAATTAAGAATGTTTTTGAATATGTCGAAGGGTTTGTCATGTGAGGAAGGTTGCGATATGGGTTGTGGAAGATGAGAAATTGTGTTTTTTTTACATTTTCATCTGGGATTAACGAAGTAATGAAGGTCCCTGTTGGGACTTGTGATTCGATTCTTAAGCATGTTGAGACTGTTACTAAAAAAGGTGGTTTGAAGATTATAAAATATAGGGATAAGCCTTCTCACTGGGAGAGTTGCGAGCCATCAAAGGATTTGGATAATCTTACAGTGAGTAACCTTGTTCGTAATCATAATAGTTGGGTTGAGAGATTATATATTAACATGAATTTATGGTCTAAGACTTCTCCAAAAGAATCTGAGGATATGACACCTGAGTTTATGAAGTCTATTTGGTATGGTCTTTCCATGTTAAGGCTTCCTATTTGTAGATGGTCAGGGGATTTCTATAAGGAAGAAATGCAGCGTATTTTCGATGTGATGAGAGGAGAATTTGATATTGGCATAGATTGGGGTGAGACTCCTTTGACGCCAAAGCAAGCTATGGGAGTTATTCATCTTTTTGAGGTTTATCTTGATGAAAATGATGTTCGGTTGGAACTTCCTGATGGTTGGACAGATAGGCTTTTGGATGTAGATGAGTATGAATGGTGTGACAAATGTGGAGCGATTCCGATTGATCAATAGGATATCTTTAGTTATGGCGGAATTGGTAAATGAATAAATCAATAACAGTTGAAGGAGATTTTTTGATGGAAGAAGAAAAAAAAGGAAAGAGTGAGATTAGTATTAGAGCCGAAAAGATGGCTAACGAGATTTGGGAAAAGGCATCTGCTGTTAATACTGATTGGTATGCAAATTTGGTTTTGAGACTAGAAAAGTCAATGAAGAGAGCACAAGAGAAACGTGATTTTGAAAGATATATGAAAGATGGAGTACGTTTTGTAACAGAGAATTCTGATAAGATTTCTATGTACAAGATTGTGATGCCAGATCTTAAATGTATTATTGGTGTTGGAATTATGGCGAAAGATGATTCTAGGATGAAATTTACTACTGCAACATGTATTTGTGCTCCTCCTGATTTCGATAGATGGAGTGATAAAACAGCTAAAGGATATATTGGTAATAGACTTAGAGAATCTGGTTATGAAATAGAATATGATTCTTATATTGATGAAGCAAAAATTGTTATTGGTATTTATTTTAGGATTATGAGTGATGCTTTGTTGAATTTTTTAGGACCAGCCTTTTTAAGAAAAAAAGTTCAAGCATGGGGAAAAACATCGTTCTCTTTTGAAAAAATTAAATTGGGTAGAAAATGGGATAAACGGGATTCAGAATGATTGAACAGAAGTATCAGTATGATTATAAATGTCCCTTTTGTGATTCAGTGGAGTGGGAGGATTTAACGGAAGAGGGTGAAGTGCTTATGCTGAGTATGATTAAAGAAGTTGATATAAAGGAATTGGATGGTGGTAATTGGAGTGCAAGGTTACCTGAGAGATGGGTTGGTTCTGTTCAAAAACCATATGTTAATGGTATTCCGATTCGTGGTATAACATGTAAGAAATGTGGTAATTTGGCATTTTTTTCGATTTTTTAAATTGCATCGTTTATTTAAATGTGGTGTGGATTGAAACGTATAAAATAGGTTTTAGGATGACGTTAAAAGCATCTTGGTAGAGGCGCAGAAGCAACTATAGCGGATATCATGGTGGTATGTCGTGACTTTGTCCTGGAGTCGTTGCAACATGGATGGTAATTTTTTCGACGATGTTTTATCCATGTCCAGGACATTTTAAAAAAAATGAAGGATAAAGCCTAGCAAATACGATTTGTTAGGCTTTTTTATTTATTCTGTTATATTTCTATAAAGTCATATCAGTTGCAGTGAGTTTGGAATTGAGTATAATGGATAGTAGTATGGTAGGCATAATAGCCTTAGGTTGCTGCTATTTGAGAACTCGAGTTCGTAGCTTGTTGATGGAGTTGATAGATGGATAGAGATATAGTTAAAAGGGAGAAATTTTCTAAAATAAAAAAGCTTCGTTGTTTTCAGAGAGTGCATGAGATGTTATCTCACGGCTATCCTGCACCAGGGGTTGCAAATTTTATTAGAGAACAGGGAGAATATCTGCATGTTAAAGAACAATCTTTAATTGAGGTACTTAGAAAATATAGGCAAGAGATTCTTCCTGCAGATGTTTTGGTGACTAGACAGCCACATGTTATTATTGATGCAAGAAAACAATATACTGATAAGTTGGAAGAGCTTCGTAGAATGGATGATTTGTATGAAGCTCTTAAATATGAGTTTGATGTTGGACATGCTCAATTTAGAATGCATGGATTTTCAGATCAAGAGCATAGACATACCGCAAAAGCATTGATGGATTTAATTTATAAAATGCACATGGTCAAGATGGATCTTGGTATTTCTGGTCAAAGAAATCTTGGTACGATAACTGTATCACCAGAGAGATTGGAAGAGATTCGTTTAAAATATGGTGATAAAGCAGCTAAGGCGATGTCTGACCCAGTAAGTAGAGCAAGAGTTATTGCTTATCTTAAAGCAGCACAAGATGCAGCTGGTTTGAAGGCAAAAGAAGATGTTGGAGAAATAATTGATGTTAAGGTTGAGAAATGATTACTACTGGTAAAAATGGAAGAAGATATTCAAAGACTACATTTGATGAAGCAGTTGGTATCATTGACCATATGAAACAGAATTTAACACCAGAAGAAAGATTGTTAGTTGATATTCTTGGTGAAGAGGAATTAGAAAATCAGGTTCTTGTTAAAGAAGGATTGTTTGGTCATATTTATCATACTATTCCAGTTACTATGGAGCAATTTATTGATGACCCTTATTTTTTAGGTGAGTCATGTTCTACTATATATCCTGCAATAAAAGAAGATTTGATAGATATGTTTGAACGTCCATATAGAGAGGTAATATTGACGGGGTCTATCGGTGTTGGTAAAACTTATTGCCTTTCAATTGCGATTTGTAGGATTTTATATGAACTATCTTGTATGATTTCACCACAAAAAACATTTGGTCTTTCATCTGGGTCTGAAATGGTGATTCCATTAATATCCAAAAATCTTACATTAGCTAGAGAAGTAATGAAATCAGCAGTTGATGATAAGATAAAAGAATCACCATATTTTATGACTAAGTTTGCTCCTAATATAAAACAAGATTATACTTTATTTCCTCATAATATTAGAGTGAAAATTGGTTCATATGGATCTGATAGAATTTTGGGAACAAATATTTTTGGATCAGCCTGTGACGAGTGCTCGACGAAAAAAAATATTATAACTGTTGAAAACGATGGCATAATATGTTATAAGACAGTTGGTGATCTTTTTGAAATGGTTCAAGAAGGAAAAGCCAATTGCAAAATTGTTTGTCTTGATCATGAAAATAATGAATTGAAAGCAGGATGGTGGAAGATAAAGAAATCATCAATTCAATCATTGATTCAGATTGGGACATCTTCAACAATATCAGAGTTTTCATATGAACATCCTATTTTGGTTCAAAGAGGACAATGGCTTGTATATTGTTATTCGAAAGATATTGTTGAAGGAGACTATGTTGTTGTAGAGGATGATTATGCCACCAAAAGGTCAAAAGTTGAGCGAAGAAGCGAGAAAAAAGATATCAGAAGCGGCAAAAAAAAGAACAGGAGAGAAGAATCCGTTTTATGGAAAGACGCATACGGAAGAAACGAAAGAAAAAATTCGGGAAGGAAATCGAAAGGTAAGAGAGAAACGGAAGTTTTTTCATTCAGAAGAGACAAAGAGAAAGATGAGCAAATCCCAAAAGGGAAGAAAATTTTCAGAAGAGACAAGACGAAAGATGAGCGAATCTGCAAAACGTCGGTGTGCAGATCCAGAATGGAAAAAGAAACAATCAGAAATTCAGAAAAGGATTCGTGCAGAGGGCAGAGTTACCCATTTGCCACCAGTCATGTATGGGAAAGACAATCCCATGTATGGGAAACATTTAACGGAAGAACACAAAGAATTAATAAGAAGAAAGATGATAGAAAGGGGTGGTATTCCTCATACGGAAGAATCAAAAGAGAAAATTTCAGAAGGAAACGTTCGTGCTATAAAAGACCGTGTAAGAAAATACAAGTTTCAAGTAGCTTCACCAGATGGAATAATGATTCCGTGTCGGACAGGATACGAATTGATTCTTGCCAAATACTTATGTCTTCAGAGTGGAATAGTAAGTGTCGTAGGGGAAGACAGAATGGATTGGGTAGAATATATAATAAATGGTCAGAGAAGGCAAACTGTTGCAGATTTCAGAGTAATAAGAGAGGATGGTGTAGTGATTATTGTGGAAGGAAAGGCACCTTCATCTTTTTATGTAGAGAGAGAGAGAATAAGATTTCATGCGATGTGGAAATATTGTCGGAAGAACAATTACAAGATGATATTAGCATTCAACAACAAAGATCTTCCGAATGTATACAGAGGGCCATTTGTAACTCAAGAATTTGTGGATACAGTTATGAAGAAAAAGAAAATAAGGACAAGATTGATGAAGAGAATAAGGCCTGTTGTAACGAACTCGAGTTCGTAGGGGTAAGAAAAGAACGAATAAGAGTAAGTGACCTTCCTGATGGTTTGCACCTAGAAAAAATATTATCTGTTAAAAAGCTTGGACCAGAACAAACGTATTCTATTTGTACAGAGTACAATACGTTTATTGCTGATGGATTAGTTGTTCATAATACAAATTTTCCACCAAAGCGAAAAGGGCAACAAATTGCTATAGGTTTTGGTCAGAAATTAAAGGCTGCTCATTTTGATATAGTTGAGAAGATATACAGAGGGTTAGTTAGAAGGATAAAATCTAGGTTTCAGAATGCAGGAGGGGGATTTCCTGGGATGGTGATTTTGGCGTCTTCTGCAGCTACTGTAGAGTCATTTACAGAAAGGAAGCTTAGAGAGAGTAAGGATGATCCTTTAGTTTTTGTTAGGGACCATACTCAATGGACTGCAAAGCCAAAGGAAGAATTCTGTGGTGAATTTTTTTATATCATATGTTCTACATCAGCAACGAAATCAAGGATTCTTAGAGAGGATGAATATGATGCTATAACTGATGAATATTTAGAAGCAAATGATGCTTTTATTATGGATATTCCTGTTGAATACAAAGAAGATTTTGAATCAAATATGGAAGAGTCATTAAGGGATATTGCTGGCTTTTCTACAGAAGCTATTTCTCAGTTTGTGCAACGACCTAAAATGATTTCTGTTTGCACCAATACAAATATTGTTCATCCTTTCGATAGAGAAGAATGGGTAGCTGGTGGTCCTGGTGTTATGGATTGGAATGCTTTAGTAGTAGAGATTGAAAGGAACTTGCCAGGTGGATTTAAGGAAAGAGCGTTTATGCCTAGGAGAAATCCATCAGCAATGCGTTGGTGCCATGTAGATGCGTCAATATCTGGTGATAGTTCTGGGTTAGCGATAGGACATATAGATAGGTGGGTAGAAGTAGTAAGAAGAGATTTAGACGGAAATGCTCATGTAGATCAGGAACCATATTATATTATAGATTTTATGTTGAGAATCAATCCTCCACCCGCTGAACAGATTTATATGCCAGATATTAGGGTAATGATTTATGATTTTATGGCTCATGGTTTTAAATTTATTGGGTTTTCGTCAGATACTTATCAGTATGTTGAAATGCACCAACAGGTATCTAGAAAAGGAATAAAACCACGTATTATATCTATGGATGCATCTACTGAGGCTTATGATGAATTAAAATCGGCTTTTTACGAAAAAAGAATTGAGATATATTATTATGAACCTTTTATTGAAGAATTTAAAAAACTAGAGTATGATCGTCTTGCTGGGAAGATTGACCATCCGTTGGCTGGCTCGAAAGATTGTATTTCTTGGGATACAAAAATAAGTTTGTTGAATGGGTCTGAAGTTAAGGTTTCAGATCTTGTTGGAAAAGAATTTTGGGTTTATTCTTGTTTACCTAGTGGTGATATTGTTCCTGGATATGCTAGAAATGTTCATTTAGTTGGCAAAAAAGATGTTTTGAGGATTGTTTTAGATAATGGAGAACATTTTGATTGTACTGACGATCATGAGATTATGATGAGAAATGGTTCATTTTTAGAAGCGAAGAATTTAATGGTAGGTGATAGTATTATGCCATTATATCGTGATTTATCATTAAGAAATTCAAAGTGTGGTCTTAATGGATATGAAAGGATTAAAAATAATAATAATAGTAAAATGGTATTTACACATCAATTAGTTGCCAAAGAATGTTTTGATTTTTCATACGGAAGAAGAGTTGGGGATAGACAAGTAATACATCATAGTGATTTTAATAAAAGAAATAATAGTCCAGATAATTTGAAAATAATGGATTGGCATAAACATCGTGCTTTGCATTGTACAATAGCATCAGAAAATATGAAAAAAATATGGAATAATAAAAAATACAGAGAAAAAATGAAAGGTGTTTGTTCTAAGATAGGCAAAAAGACTGGTACAAAAAATATTACAAAATATAACAAATCTAAATATAGAATTAATAAGCTTAAGGAGAATGGCATATTTAGTAGAAATGGTTCGAGAACTATGGCTAAATGCTGGAAGAATACTGAATTTGTAAAAAATCATAAAGAAAGAATGATGGGTAATAATAATCCTTTTGCAAGAAAAGATATTACTTTTGATATTATTTTGGATGTTGCAAGTAAATCTATTTTTAAACGAGAAATGATGGATAAATTAAAATGTTCTGAGAAAGTTATAGATAGAATTTTAAAAGAAAACAAAATGAAATATTATGATATATTTAAGGAATATGGACATCATAGGCCAAGGGGTATTAATGTTCATAATTATAGAGCAGATATTACAATTGATGTTATAAAAAAAGTGGCTATATCTTGTTATTCTGTTGGTGAATTATGTAAAAAATTAAGATGTACAAATAAAGTATATGGAAGAGTTGTTAGAGAAAATGGTTATAATTTATTAGAGTTTAAAAATAATTTTTTTAATAAACGAGAAAAAAGCAATCATATGGTAAAAGATGTTATACGGTTAACTGAAAAAGTGGATGTTTATGATTTAACTGTAGACAAGTATCATAATTTTGCAATATCATCAGGTGTATTTGTTCACAACTGCAGTGATGCAGTTGCCGGAGTGGTTCAAGGATTAAAGAAAGCGGCATCTATGATGCCACTACAAGGTAGAATGGCGAAATCACCTAATCTTTCCCACGAGCATTCATGGGTGTCACCCCTGATTCCTGCTGATAAAGTTGATATAGAAGATGTGAAGGCTGCAAAAGAAGGGATAAGCAAAGAGGATTATTTGCCAATACTCTTTGATGGAGATTAAATATGAGTTGGACAGATAGAATTAAAAAGCTTGTCAGTAGAGATAAAAAGGAACAGATAGCGGAAAAAGGTAAGGGATGGACTTTTGATGATCCATTTAGTTCAGTTTCAGGTAATTTAGTTGTTGATGCTGGATATACTAATTTAAAATCTGCGTTAACTATGGACCAATCATTATTGGCAAGATTTGCTGATTATGAAAATATGGACGATTATCCTGAACTATCTTGTTGTCTCGACATTTTTTCAGATGATACAACTATTACGGATAATTTACGTGGTAAAACAATATGGGGTGAATCTAAAGATACGATTTTAAAAGATATTATTGATGATTGTTTGCATAGGAGATTAAGAATAGAGGAAGATATTTGGCTTGCTATTAGAACATTATGTAAATACGGTAATGTTTATGCTGAAATTATAACAACGGATATTGGTGTTGTTGGGTTAAATTTTTTGCCAGTTCCAACTATGCGTAGATTGGTGACAATGAAGGGTGATCTTGTAGGTTTTATTCAAGATTTAAAAGGAAGATTTAATACTGAAGGTTTGGCTATAAATGATATTAATAAACTTAAGGAACAGACAAAAGAACGTGGAATGATTTTCTTTGAGCCTTGGGAAATTGTTCACTGGAGGCTTCAGTCTAAATTTACTAATTCATTATACGGGTATGCAGTTTTTGACGCAGCTAGGTGGGTATGGAAGCGTCTTGTAATGCTTGAAGATACAGCATTATTATATCAATTGACTAGGTCTCCAGGACGGTACGCTTTCTATATAGATACAGGAGATTTGCCTCCTGATGAAGCAATGGCGTTAGTTAAAAAGGTAAAACGACAGTATAAAAAACGAACACTTGTTAATCCGTCTACAGGAGAACTTGAATTTAGAAATAATCCTTTGTGTTTAACAGGAGACACGAAGATTCCTTTGTTGGATGGTAGAATATTATCTCTTTCTGATATTGTTAATGAATATGAAAAAGGAAAGAAGTTATGGGTTTATTCTTGTAGTATATTAAAAGGTAATAAATTGATGCCTATGCCTATTAGTTGGGCTGGGAAGACTAGGGAAAATGCTAAATTAGTAAAAATAACATTAGATAATGGTGAGATAATAAGATGTACTCCAGATCATAAATTTCCTACAAGAAAAGGAGAGAAGATTTCTGCGTCAGATTTATGTCCTGGTGATTCTCTTATGCCATTTAGGCGATATAAGGATAAAATAACTAGAATTGACAAGTTAAAAGGTGAACTTAATGGTTATGAAAAAGTTTATGATCCTAGTGATAAAAAAAGGAAATGGACACATCGTATAGTTGTTTCTGTTGAATATTTAGATGAAAGAGAAGACACTTATACTCTAACGATAAATGGAACACATACTTTTGCTTTAGATGCTGGTATTTTTGTGTTTAATTCTCCTGAAGATGACATGTGGATTCCTACAAGAAGCGGTAAAGAGTCTGCAAGAGTTGATGTATTGTCTGGGCCAGATTGGCAATCAATGGATAGTATTGAGTACCTACGTGATAAGATGTTTACGTCTATTAAGATTCCACGTAGTTATTATGGTGGTGATGCTGAGGCAGAGCAAGGACTTGCACAAAAGGATGTGCGATTTGCACGTACATGTATGAGGATTCAGAGAGAATTTAGAAACGGTATACGTCAGATACTTCGTGTTCATTTGGCTGCAATAAATATAGATCCTGATACGGTTGAATGGGATACACGAATGACTATGCCGTCAAGTATTTTTGAATTACAGCAGATAGAAGTTATGAATGCACAGGCAGGTTTGATAGAAACTCTATCTCAATTCTTCCCGAAAGAATGGTTGTTGCGTAGAATTCTTCACCTAAGTCAGGATGATGCTGTGTCAGTTGTTAATGATAAGATGAGTGAAGAAGAGAGAGCATTAATGGATCAAGCTAGGATTGCTTCATCAATAGAGAAAAGATATCCTGGAATAGATATTGGTGACGCAACTATTGCTGATGCTGGTCAAGAAGCTAGAAATGAAGAAGTTAAGGTTTCAAGAGAGATAAAAAAATTGACAGAAATGGTAAGTAAGTCTATGCAAGAGTCTAATAGGGTGATAAAAAAGTTAGAGGAGATGGATTTATCATCTAAAAGAGATACACGAAAGATTGATAATAGTATAAAATATATACGTAGGGTGAAATAGGAGATTTTCACATGGCATATATTCAAGGTTCAGCAATAGAAAAGGTGAGAATAGGAAGTATTGAGCATAAGCTTGGTGATATACACGATTTTATTCAGGAGGAATATAAAGATGCTTTGCGTATTATTGCTACATTTGATGACCATGTGTTAGCCTTTAATGGAGAAGGCAAATTAAGGAATATTTCTTTTTTGATAGATGAAGATGGGAAGATGAGAATTAATGAAGACAAAGCATCTAGGTCTATTCCTATTATAAAAGAAGAAGAAATTCCATCTCATGTATCAAAAGAACTAAAAAGCATAGCTAAATCTATGATGAATGGTGATGATGTATTGCGAACTCGAGTTCGCGAGTTGGTGCCTTTTATTAATGATAAAGATATGATTTGGTTTTCTGATATTATGAATGGTATTAAAGAATCTACAAAGCCTAATGAGTGGAGTAAAATGTATGAGGCTAATGTAGAGCGTATAAAGACAAGACTTTATGGTCGCATTAGAGACATAGAAGGTGGAGTTCCTAAAACAAGATATTCTAGATTGCCGGAAGAAAGAATTTATGAATTTGTAAAAGAAGTGAATGAGTCTATGTCAATTCTTCTTGACCGATATAAAATTATAATAGAAGGTTGCAAAGATTTATCATTTTGTGATAATAAGTTTTTAGGTGCCGTTTGTGAATCGTTGATAGTTGAAGCGCAGGCTGCTGTTAGTCTGCTTGGTAAGGCCGAAAAGTTGTCAAGGCATGAGGATTTGCCTTTAGTAGCAAAGGCACATGACAAATTGGCCGACCGAGCAAGGACAATGGTTTTGTTATCAGAATATCTGAAATTAAAAGCAAAACCTAACAACAAGGAGCGTTAATGCAATGACTCGTCAACGAATGAAGACAACATTAGAAGAGGATTTTTCAGCTCTTGGTATAAAAATGAATGCTGGAAGATCCGTGAAAATGTCTGGTATTATTGAGGAGGATAAAGATGATTCTCCCAAAGAACCTGAAAAGGATTTAGATGAAGACAATGATCCTTTCGATGGAGAATATGTCACCAATGAGCTTTTTGACAGGATAGAAGCACTTCCATTAGATGATTTGGAAGAAGATGATATTCAGAAAGTTCTTGATGGTCTTTCTGAAAAGAAAATCCCGGACAACAATGTTGATATTCTTGAAAGAGCTGAGAAGATAGTAACAGCCTTGAAAGAAGCAAAAGCTACTCGTCAGAGGCGTTTCAAGGGTGGTTCTACTGCGAGAAAAATGTCCTTTCAGTGCCCCCCTGGGATGCGTGCAGTAAAGACAGGTGGTGGCACACCTGTTTGTAGGCCATCTCATGTTGTAGCTGGTGGAATGGGGAAACTGGCAAAAGAAGGGCGATTGAAAAAGAAATGGCGTAGAGGAGGTAAAGGCGTTGTTTCTCAGATGCGGTCAGGAAGGGTAGAAAAACGACGTAAGGGGCTCAGAAGCGAAGAGAATATGTCGAATATGTCGTCATTTGCTCAAGAACTTTTGCTTCTGTCAGAGGATATATCACGAGAAGAATCAAAGAGTGTTAGGGATGAAATTGTAGAGCGAATTGTTAATATAGTTGATTTCCTTAATGAGGAATTTTGTGATGATTCAGTGGCTGATATTTATACAGAGTCTGTAGATTCTGTTCTGGATATGTATGAAGCTGGTCGATTAGAAGAAGACGTAATGGATGATGAAGAGTTTATAGCGGAGTTGAACCCAATACTTACTATTATCAGCAAGTCAATTAATAAGCTGGATGATGGTGAGTTGGGAAACGATTAAACCGCTTATCAGAAAAAAAGACTGATGGATCAGGTGGTAAGCGGAAACGGAGAACGGCATATACGTCTGGGAGATTAGAATTGATTGGTTATGTTTCACCATTGAAGAGTTTGAGCTTGGATGGAAATAAAACAAGAAGAAAAATCTCTCCAGAAGCTAAGCGTAAACTAGATCGTAATCCACTTGCTAGAAAACGTGGTCTTCGGTTTAAGAGCTGGAGAAAGTGGTGATATTATGAGCAAGAGAAAGATTTTAATCGAATCAACTCCTGTAACTCTTTCATTGGTAGAGGGTGCCGGAAATAAGACTATAGCACGTGGTGAATTTGGTCGTTGTGATGTTCCAACTCAGAATGGTAGGGTTTATCCTCAGAGATTAATGCAGCGAGAAATTGATCGTCTTCAAGAAGATTTGTCTCATAGGAGAATATTAGGTGAACTTGATCATCCTAGTGATGGAAAAACATCATTGAAGCGTGTTAGTCACGTGATAACTGGGTTGAAAATAAAAGATGGTATTGTAATAGGTGAAGCAGAGATTCTTAATACTCCTGAAGGAAAGACGTTGAAGGCTCTTATAGAGGCTAACGTTCAAGTTGGAGTATCAAGTAGAGCATATGGTTCTACTGCACCTGCAAAGGGACAATCAGAGGCAGAAGAAGTTCAAGATGATTTAATTTTGAAGACATATGATTTTGTTGCTGATCCTGCTGTAAAAACAGCTGTTCCTGGTATTTATACTGAAGATGTCGATGATCCAACATTGGCTAAGATGTTTTTAGATGAGTTTCCAGAAGTTGCAGAGTCTTTAAAAAATATGAATGATGGTGTTTTATCTGAAGAGAAATTATCAGATAAAAATAAAGAAGCACCAAAGAAGGATAATGTTTCTGAACAGTTTGAAAGAAGACTTCGTGACGAAATTCTTGAATTAAAGAAAGTTGTTAGACAGGAAATAATTGAAGAGGTAGAAGCTGACCCTGAAATTGCTGGTTCAAAAGCTGTATTGTCAGCTATAGCTGAAATGGTGAGTGCTTATAAAAAAGATCCTAATGAGGATGATATAAAAGCTACTATTAAAGCTAGTGAGCTTCAAGTATCAGAAGCAAATAGAGAGCGTGACGAAGCAATTGAAGAGGCTAAAATATCAAAATGTTGGCTTGAAATTGAAAAAAAGATTTCTGGTCATCCAATGATTGAGTCAATTAGGAGTCTTTTGAATGGTAGAAAATTTGAATCAGCTGAAGATGCTGTTTCCGTTGTAGATACTATTTTAAAAGACCTTCCAGAGGGAGAAGTAATAAAGAAAGAAGAGGCAAAACTTCGCGAAGAAAATATAGAATTGAATGGTAAAATAACCCTGCTGCAAAGCAAGGTTGAAGAGTTGTCTAGTAAATTGTCGAAAGCTGCTAAGTTGGGAGAGCGCATAGACCTTCAAAGACGCAAAGAGATTGAAGAATATGAGTCAAAAATTTCAAATATTGAAATTGAAGCTCAAAATGCTATTAAAGAAGCTGAAGAAGCTAAATTAAAAGCAAAAGAGAGTAGTGAATTGGCTCGTAAAAAGTTTGAAGAAGCTGATTTGAAAGCCTATAAGCTTGAGAAGGTTGCACGTTTCACTAATGGTAGAGAGTTGATGGCCTTAATGGAAGATGTCCATGATCGGTCTCGTGTTGATACGTTGATTTCTGAGAGAGGGTTGACTGAGTTAGGAGATCCTAATCTTCAACGAATGAGAAACTCACTTGGTAAAGGACAAGTGAGTGAAAAACCAATTGTTGAAGAAACAATTCCAAAAAAACAATTTAGAACTGAGTTAGGACATGACATTGGTGAGATTGTTACTTTGGCTGGGATTTCCAAGGTGAATTAACAACGATCACATTTTAAGGAGAGTTAGATTATGAGTACAGAGGCAAGGCAGCTTCTAGAAATGGCAGGGCCAAATACTATCCATGATGATAGTTATGCGAATGCTTGTATTTCTAAATGGAAACCATTATTAGAATCAACTGGTAAAGATGACCCAATTGAAATTCCATGGAATAGGAAAGTTACGGCTGTTCTTCTTGAGAATGAGATGCAGCATCTCAAACAACTCAACGAAGATACGTTGTCAACAAATACTGGGTATTTCACCAAGTATACATTCCCGATTCTTAGGAGAGTATGGCCGAATCTGATTGCAAATCAAATTGTTAGTGTGCAACCAATGACTTCACCTGTTGGTGGTATTTTCTATTATGAAAGACGATACACTGATAGAAAAGGTACAAAAGTTCCATATCTCGGGATTTTGAATACTTCAAGAGATATGAACTATGATGGTGAATTGGATGCTGGCGATAGTATGGTTAGGAATTTTGGTAAATACTATTCGTCTGAGTTTGTGGATTATGATTGTGTTTGTACGGATACTGGAACGAGTACAGCTTCTTTAACGAATGCTTCTACTAATTGTAGGACTACAGATTGGTCTCCAATTCGTGCTAATGGTACCGTTGGTCAGCGTACATTTTATGTTAAATTCTATTATAGAACAACAACTCCAGTAGATTGTATTGCAACTATGGATGATTCTGGTGTTTTGAAAGATCAGTGGAGTCATACTGTAGGTGCATTTGATATTACAGATGGAACATGGACTCTTACTCCACAAGATTCTGTAGGGTCTCCAGTCAATTTTGCTGATAATACTGTTGTTTTTGCTCAATATTTTGTTGAGTGGGAGAAAGTTTATCAGACTAGTGGAGCTAAGATTCCTAGCGTTGATTTAAATATAACGCTTCAAACTGTTCAGGCAGAGAGCAGGAAACTTAGGGCGCGTTGGACGGTGGAAGCTGTTGACGATATGCGTGCACTTCATGGAATGGATGTTGAAACTGAGATTGTTTCAACATTTAGTCATGAAGTTATGCTCGAAATTGACCGGGAGATAATTGATGATTTAATTGCTGGAGCTATGCATTCAGCATCATATGATTATTGGAATGGTGGTAGTGCTTCTCCAATGCCTGGTGAGATTGAGAATATTCGCAGATTACTTACTATAATTGGTTCGGTATCTGCACAGATTCATAAGACTTCAGGAAGAGCACCTGCTAATTTCTTGGTTGTTGGACCTGCTGTAGCATCATTACTTGACCAGCTTTCTACGCATGGAGATTTTGCATCGATAGAGCAACCGGTTCTTCAACCATCATATGGTCCAGTGATGGCAAATTATGGTATTTGTAGAGTAGGTACTCTTCTTAGAAAATGGACTGTTTATTTGAATCCATTCCAAGATGAGACTAAGATTCTTGTTGGTTTAAAAGGTCGTGGTTTTATTGATGCTGGATATGCATATTGTCCATATGTGCCACTTCAAGTTACACCTACGTTCCTTGATCCTGATGACCAAACATTTAGGAAGGGAATCAGGACAAGATATGCTACTAAGATGCTTCGAAAGGAGTATTATGGTGTTATTACTTGTTCTAATCTTCCGTCTGTTACTAGTACTCCTTAACGGGATGTGTTGCTCCATTCAATGGGGTGTGGATTGAAACAGTGGTAGTATAGTATTGTGACCAATTGTTAAGGGTCGGGTCGATATCGGCTCGACCCTTTTTTTAGGAGATTAAAAATGCCAAAATATAAGATGAAAAATGGTCAGAAGCGACAACAGTTTTGTGGTGGTATAACTAGAATTATGAATAATGGTTCTAAAGTTAGTGGTATAAGAGATTTTGTTTTTGAACCAGGTGAGATTGTTGATACTGGCGATTTTAATCTTAATTGTTGGGTTAGAGATGGATATCTTATTGAAGTAAAAGATGAAGGCTTGGATGAGGATTTAGATAAAAAGTTGGATATAATTGAGAATATTTCTTTAGAATCAGATTCGATTGATAATTTTAGTATTGTTGATTCTAATATAGAAGAAAATGATAAAATAGATGGTGATGATGAAGATAATTGTGACAAAGAAGATAATAAAGAGTTTAATAATTCAGATGATATTAATAATGAAGTAGGTGATTATGTATCAGTAGAAGGTGGTTTTAGATGTCTTTCTTGTGGAAAGTTTCTTAAAAGCGAGAAGAGAATGATTACCCATGTAGATAGAAAACATAAAGGGTTGAAATTGTATTAAATGGAGGATTTCATGAAAAAAACATTATTTGAGAGTAGGCTTGATAATACAATTGATGCAGGTTTAATAGGGATTGGTGAGACAGTAGAGGTTAGAAATAAAATGGGTGTCCATGTTGCTGTGGGAGAGGTAGTGGCTGTTACACCTATGGGTTTATCTATTAGAGAAAATGGTTTTTTTGATCGAGATTTATATTTATTTTCTGTTTTAGAGCCAGAACAATTGGAAGTTGTTGGATATAGTTTATTGAGTTCACCTGATGATCGTGTAGCTAAAAGATTAACTGAGCTTGGTGAGGAAGTACCAATAAATGAAGCTGATAAAATGGATAATTATGTAAATAAAGATAATGGTAATAAAGATGATGATGAAGATGAAGAAGAAGAAGATGATGATGAAAAAGACAAAGAAAAAGGGAAGAAATCTAATGGTGATAGAGAACCATTAGCAAAACCGGAATCATCGGTGGATGTTGATTCACTTCCGGAAGATATAAAAAAATCTATTATATCAATTGTTCAGATGAATGAAGACCAACTTAATGGTGTGCTATCTGAAATAGGAGATGCTACAGTAAAGGCATTAAAGAGAGTAAATATAAAGGAACCTGAAATTTATAGTGTTGTTGGTAAAATACAAGATTCTGCAGAGAAGATATTGACATCACCTATTAAGCGGTCAATTGGAAAGAAATAACCATTATGAATTGTGGAGTAGAATGGAGTGATAATAGAGCAACTGATGTTGTGAAAGAATATATTCTTGATGAACTAGGTTGTGATGTTATAGGTGTTGAACTCATGGATAAGCATTTGGAGAGTGCTATTCGTAAGGCACAGGAATATTGGTTAATGTGGGTTGGACGTGTACGTTCTGTTGATTTGACGCTTACTAGTGCTAGGGAATATCCTGCTTCTGTTCTTGGTCCAGATGTTGATAGTGTAGTTGATGTTTATTTTGATGCTTATGATTCTTCTTTGAAAGATATTTTTGGGTGGGCAGATGTAGAGATAAATCCATTTCAATATGTTTATGAAGGGAGAGGGGGATATTCTGGATTAGTTCAATATATGATGTATCGGGATGATGCTAAAAAAATTGTATCAGCTGACCGAGATTGGCAATGGGATAAGTCTAGGCGTATATTGGTAATATCTCCAGAGAATAGTAATACTAGGAAGATAAAAGTTGTTTATCTTTCAAGATGTTTTGATTATAATTATTTAAGTACATATGAGTGGCATCTATTTAAGGAATATGCTTTAATGAGAGCAATGAAAACTTTGGCTACGATTAGAATGAAATATTCTGATAA
>Ga0316578_10000026_pt1 | contig 29947 bp, 21 predicted proteins | sample J0NA_2_FD_203076 | JGI IMG/M metagenome (GOLD analysis project Ga0316578, IMG submission 203076) | Rhizosphere microbial communities from salt marsh grasses in Alabama, United States - J0-2_160517rDrC | ecosystem: Host-associated > Plants > Roots > Rhizosphere | place: USA: Alabama | collected... | reverse complement strand
GATTCCGCCCCTGGGCACCAAGAAAAACAATGGCTTGCACGGTGACCCGGCGAGCCGTTTTTTGTGCCCGGTAGAATAGGGGACAGTCAGCGAGACTGTCCCTCAAGTGACAACGCATCTCAAGCATCCGACCTGCGGCCGTCGCCATGGACCGACAGGGGCCGCCGAGCCAGGTCCAGGAACCGACGGTGGCGTGGGGTGGCGCCCTCCAGGTGGGTGTAGACGAGGCGTTTGGCGAGGTCCTCCACCAGCAACCAGACGGAGCAGTAACCCCAGACCAGTCCGACATAGGCCCAGGGCAGAGGCGTCATGAAGAGGCCAAGCCCGACGATCAGGACGGCAGCCGCCTGGGTGGCGAGGATGGCTCCGAGCAGCAGTGGGGCGGGGAATGGCTGGGCCCAGAAGGGCCCGCGGGTGCGCGCTACCAGAAGGGTCAGGTGGCCGGCGACGACCAGCTTGAGGAAGAGCATCGATTGCAGGACGGCCTGGGGAAGGCCGAGCCAGGACTCGGCGATGATGAGCAGCAGGAAGGTCTCGAGCACGCCGACGGCACCGAGCACCGAGGCCACCGTCAGTACCCGGCGCATCTCCCAGCGCACGGGATGGGGATCGAGCCAGGTGTTGTCCTTGGCGATGGCCATGATCGGCAGGTCGTTAAGCAGGGCCAGGAGGATGATCATCACCGCGGTGATCGGATAGAAGTTGTAGATCACCATGGCTAGCACCATGAAGACCATGATCCGGATGGTCTCGGTGATGCGGTAGATCGCGTAGGCGTTCATGCGGGCGAAGATGCGCCTTGCCTCCTCCACCGCCCGGATGATGACGCTGAGCCCTGGGGCCGTGAGCACCAGGTCCGCGGCGGAGCGGGCCGCGTCCGTGGCCCCCGAGACCGCGATCCCCACGTCCGCCTGCTTCAAGGCCGGGGCGTCGTTGACCCCGTCCCCGGTCATTCCGACTAGATGACCTCCGGCCTGCAGGGCCTTGACGATGCCGTACTTGTGCTCGGGGAAGACCTGCGAGAATCCGTCCGCCTGCTCCACCCGCCGGCTCAAAGTCTCTTCGGAGACATCCTGATCGCCGGCGGCGAGGCGTTCCGCGGGCAGGATATTGCGCCCGAGGCCCAGCCGTGCGGCGGTCTCCACCGCGATGGCCTCGTTGTCCCCGGTGACCATCTTGACCCGGATGCCGTGGCGGGCGGCCTGCGCCAGGGTGTCGGCCGCGTCATCCCGGGGCGGGTCGAAGAGCGATAGGACGCCGAGGAGCGTCCAGCGTTTCCCGTCGTCGCTGCGGGCCACCCCCAGGGTGCGGTAACCCTGGGCCGCGAGATCGTCGACGCTCTTCGAGACGCGCGCCTGCTCCGCATCGTTCAATCCGCAGAGGGCGGCGACCACCTGGGGTGCCCCCTTGGTGACCTGGAAGCGGTTCCCGTCTGGGTCGAGCAGGGTCGCCCCGGTGCGCTTGTGGACCGGGTCGAAGGGCGTGAAGCGCTCCTGACGATACTGCTTGAGACTCGCGGGGTCGCGCACCCCCTGCAGGACGGCCAGGTCGATGGCGTCCCCGTCCTCCTCCTTCGAGGCCAGGGCGGCGGCGAGGATCAGGTCGTCGTCGCTCGTCGCGCCAAACCGCACCGGCTCCCCCAGGGTGAGTCGGTTCTGGGTCAGGGTCCCCGTCTTGTCGGAGCACAGCACGTCCATGCCGGCCATCTCCTCGATGGACTCCAGGCGGGAGACGATGGCCTTCATGCGGGAGAGGACCACGGCCCCCACCGCCATGGTGACCGAGAGCACCGCCGGCATGGCCACGGGGATGGAGGCCACAGTGAGGATCAGGGCGAACTGGGCGAGCTCCAGGAGCGGCCAGTGTCGGTGCAGGCCCACCAGGACCAGGACCGCCACCAGCCCGAGGGCGAGATAGATGAGGTAGTCGCCGATAGCGAGCACCGCCCGCTGGAAATGGGAGACGCTCCCGGCCTCGCCCACCAGTCGGGCGGTCTTGCCGAAGAAGGTCTGCATGCCGGTGGCCGTGACGGCGCCCACCATCTCACCCTGCTTGGCCACGGAGCCGGAGTAGACCAGTTCCCCGACGTGTCTCTCGACCGGCAGGGACTCCCCGGTGAGCGCGGACTGGTCGATGCTGAGATAGTCCCCCTCGATGAGCTCGAGGTCGGCGGGAATGAGGTCCCCCAGCCGGACGCGCACGATGTCCCCCGGCACCAGGTCGCGTGCCTCGACCTCCTGCCAGCGCCCGTCGCGGCGCACCCTGGCCTTGAGCGCCAGCTTCTTGCGAAGCTGCTCGACCGCATTCCCGGCCTGATACTCCTGCCAGAAGCCGACCGCTGCGTTGAACACCAGGAGCGTCAGGATGATGGCCAGATCCGCCCAGTGACCGACCAGGGCTGAGAGCAAGGCGGCCGCCTCGATCATCCAGGGGATGGGGCCCCAGAAGTAGCCGAGCAGCTTGAGCAAGGGGCTCCTTCGATGCTCCGCCAGGGCATTGGGGCCGAACCGCACGAGACGCTTTCGCGCTTCCTCGCTGGTCAGGCCCTCGGGTCGCGTTTGCGGTGTGGCGAGGGTGGTGTCGCCGTTTTCGGCTTGCATGGATGCTGGCTCGTTGGGTCTTGGGGACATAATCGGAATCCTCTTGGAGACGTCTCAGCAAGGACTAGACCACCAGGGTCCTGACTCGGGCGGACGCGGTCTGAAGTCTCCCGGCGCTCGCCCTGCCGGGACCAGGACTGGTTGATCTGAACCAGGCGTAGCCCTGACGATGCATGTTTGACAGTGGCTAGTGGCTAGTGGCTAGGATTCCCGGAGCGGCATGCGACTTGCCTCGTACCAAAACGAAAGGGGAGCTGGGCTCGCGTCGACCTTGAACGAACTCCCTTAGCCGCTGGACGGGATCTGCCTCTGGTCCGAGGCTTGCTCGGGAGTCTCGCACCAAGGGTAGCCTGGCTCGTGCTGGGGCGCGGGTTCTGGTTCCGGGAGGTTCGATGGGAATGTCGATGGTCACCGTACTCCTCTTGATCAACGGCCTGGTCTTTCTGGCCGAGCTTCAGGACGCTGGCCCCTTGGTCCAGTGGTTCGCCTTGTGGCCCTACGGACTCCTGGCGCCCGCGGAGGCCCAGTCCGGGGCCTATCCCTTCTGGCCCTGGCAGCTCGTCACCTATGGCTTTCTGCACGGTAGCCTGCTGCACGTCCTGCTCAACATGTACGCACTCTGGCTGTTTGGGACCCGTCTGGAGTCCCTGTGGGGTGGGCGGCGGTTCATCGTCTACTACCTGACCTGCGTGCTGGGCGCGGCCCTGACGCAACTGGTCGTGTCCGAGATCGCCCTCTTGCAGGGCGGCGCGGCCTACCCGGTGCTGGGTGCCTCCGGCGGCGTCTTCGGCGTACTGTTAGCCTTTGGCCTCCGGTTCCCGGAGACCCGGCTGCTGCTCCTCTTCCCGCCCATCCCGATCAAGGCGAAGTGGTTCGTCCTGGGCTACGGGGCGATCGAGCTCTTCGCCGGGGTGACCGGGACCGCGGAGGGTGTGGCCCACTTTGCGCATCTCGGGGGCATGCTGACTGGCTGGCTGCTGCTCCGCTATCAGGGCGGACGCAGGCGGAGGTGGTAGCGGCGAATCCCTGCCTTCCAGTCGGGAGGGGTGGATGCGCGGGCGGCACGGGACTTGCCGGTCGACAAGCAGAGTGATTTCCTTTGGACGTAACCGATGACCCTCGAACTGCTCTGGTCCCCGTGCACGCCCGGCCACCCCGCCGCCGCCCGGCGCGGATTGAGGGATTGACATGGGTTCGGATCGGGGGACGTCCTGGGGCCCCACGTATCGGTCCATCCTCGCGGGTCCCGCGCATCGCGGGCGTCCATGGGGCCGCACCGGGAGGCAGAGCTTGAGCTCGGGCGAATCTGGAGGAGGACTGGGGACCCGCACGGCATACCGCCTGCCGGTGCGGCAGTTGTTCTGGCTGCCCATCGGTATCTCCGGTGGGCTTGTCGCGGCCGTTCTCCTGGCGCTGGTCGGCGCCGCCTGGCTAGGTCACATGCGCATCGAGCCCGTGCGGGGTCATCTTGCGGCCATCGGTCGGTTGCGGGACCTGGAGACGGAGATCGAGCGGGTGCTCTTCGAGTCCCTGCATGAGGGCGATGACGAGATCCCGCCCGCGGGGCTGGCGGGCGCGCGGGAGGACGTGGACCGCGTGGTCCGCGCCCTGGATTACCTGAACGCCGAGACCCCCGAGCGGCTGCGGGGCGTGGCGGCCATGCTTTCCGACTCAGGGTCCGCCCGGGCGGAAACCCTGTTCGACGCACTCGGGGGGCTCCGTGGCGTCCTCGGAGACGAGCGGCGGAGCCTGAGCTCGTTGATGGACAAGCTCGCGCGTGACACTCGGACGGAGCTCGACCTCGCCCTGGTGCTGCTTGGCGTGCTGCCCATCTTCGGGGGCGTCGGTCTGTTCGTGCTTCGGCGCCGTGTGCAGCGTCCACTGGCGAGTCTGGGGGATCTGCTGGCCCATCTGGCGGAACGTGACTACCGTCCGGTCCCCGAGGCGCTGCTGAGCGACAGCGCCGGCCTGGTTCAACCGCTGTTTCAGAACTACAACGACCTTGTGCGCCGGCTCCAGGAGCTGGAGGCCGAGCACGACGACCGTGAGCGGGATCTGGAACAGCAGGTGCGCCAGGCGTCCGGGGCGCTGCTCACCCAGAGCCGCCAGCTCGCCCACTCGGAGCGATTGGCCGCCGTGGGCGCGATCTCCGCCGGCCTCGCCCATGAGCTGCGCAATCCGCTGGCCGGCATCCAGATGGCCTGTATGAAGCTCCAGCGTGTCCTTGGTGACAGCGACCAGTCCGCGCGCATGGAGGCCGTCGTCACGGAGCTCAAGCGCCTCAACCGCCTGCTGAGTGAACGGGTCGACGCCGCGCGGCACGCCCCTGAGCCGCTGATCCGACTCGACCTGAAGGACACGATCGAGGGATTTCTCTCGCTGGTGCGCTACCAGGTCCCGGAAGGGGTGCGGCTGATCTCCCAGATCCCCGACCGGCTGGTCTGTCCGCTACCGGAGGGGGGGCTGCGCCAGGCCCTGCTCAACCTGACCCTGAACGCGGCCCAGTCCCTGGAAGGCGCCGAGGGCGAGGTCATGATCTGCGGGGCTCGGGAGGGGCAGAGCGTGGTCCTCAGCGTGACCGACACGGGTCCTGGCTTCCCGCCCGAGATGCTGGCGGTGGGGGTGAGACCCTTCGCGAGCGGGCGCATCGGGGGTACGGGGCTCGGGCTGGCGATGGTCCGCCGCTTTGCCGAGGACATCAACGGAGAGCTTGTCCTGAGCAACCTGGAGCCCCGTGGCGCCCGGGTCACCCTCCGTCTTTCCTGCCCCGAGACGGCTGCCGGGGCTCCAGACGGACCCTCGAACCATGCCTGACAGTCTCCTGCTAATCGAGGATGAGCCCCTCCTGGGCGCCGAGCTACGGGAGGACTTCGACGATCAGGGTTGGGACACCACCCTTGCGACGACGCTGGCCGCGGCGGAGCGGTTGCTCGTCACCCGCGGACTGGAGCCCCTCGTGGTCGTGTCGGACATGAACCTGCCGGACGGCAGCGCGCTCGACCTGCTCGAGAAGGTGCGTGGGCAGGGACTGCCGGGGGAGTGGATCTTTCTCACGGCCTACGGCAGCGTGCCGGACTCAGTGCGTGCCCTGAAGCTCGGGGCCTACGATTTCCTGGAGAAGCCCAGCGAGCCGGAGCGACTGGCCCTGGTGGTGGCCGGTGCCGCGCGCAGCGCCCGCGCCCAGCGGCGTCTGCACGAGGAGGCCCGCAGCCGCGGCAGCCGCTATGCCCCCGAGGCCTTCGTCGGCCACAGCCCCATCGCCCGCCGGACCCGTGAGATGCTCGCGCGGTTGGCTCAGGTTCCAATCTCGGCGCTCGTGATCACCGGCGAGACCGGGACGGGCAAGGGGCTTGCTGCCCGTATCCTGCATCACTCGGGGCCTCGCGGCGGCGCCCCTCTGGTCGAGGTCAACTGCGCGGCGCTGCCCCGCGATCTGATGGAGGCGGAGCTGTTTGGCCACGAGGCGGGGGCCTTCACCGGGGCCAAGGGTCGGCGCCGCGGGCTGATCGAGCAGGCCTCCGGGGGCACCCTGTTCCTGGACGAGATCGGCGAGCTCGGTCTGGACCTGCAGGCCAAGCTCCTGAAGGCGATCGAGGACAAGCGGGTGCGCCGCCTCGGTGGCGAGCGGGAGGTGGTCGTGGACGTTCAGGTGGTCGCCGCCACCAATCAGGACCTCCAGGCCCGGATCCGGGACGGGGGCTTCAGGGCCGACCTGTATCACCGTTTGTCCGTCTTCCGGCTCGAGGTGCCGACCCTGCGCGAGCGCAAGGGAGACATCGAGGACCTGCTCCCCCTCTTTATCGAGGAGTTCAATGCCCTGGCCGGCAAGCGGGTCAAGACGGTCCCCCGGTCCATCTGGGGGCGACTGGCCACCTATGACTGGCCCGGCAACGTCAGGGAGCTGCGCAACGTGGTGGAGCGCTGTGTCCTGCTCGCCGACGGGCCGGCCTTCCCGGAGCGCTGGCTGCATCTCGGCGACGGGGTCTCCCCCTCCGGCAACGCCCGGGCAGCGGGGGCCGACACGGCGGAGGCGGTCGGGGATCGCCTGTGCCTGCCACTCGACGGGGCCATGACCCTGGACGAGATGGAGCGGCGCATCCTGGGCGAGGCGCTCGGCAGAAACGGCGACAACGTCAGCCTCACGGCGCGGGTGCTGGGGACGAGCCGGGAGAAGCTCCGCTACCGGGTCCGCAAGTACGGGCTCAAGACCAGCGACTGAGCCTTTTGCGCCCGGTGGGCGGATCGAACGGCGTGCCGAAGACCTGAGCGGGTCCATCCTTTGCCCGCACGGGAGGCGCAGTAAATCAGCGCTTGCCTAACGGTAGAGCGCCCGTCGCGTGTCGATGAGGTCCTTCATCCGCCCCAGCACCTTACGGAAGCGGGCTTCCAGCTCCTCGGGTGGCATTTCGCCCCGGGCTCCTCGGGTCTCCAGTACCGCGAGATTGGTGCGCAGGCCGTCTATCTTGCCACTGGCGGAAGGTTCGGTCTTTTCCACTGCCGAGAGGAGCTCGTCTGCCGCTTCCAGGTCCTGTCGCGCGCTCCGGGACTCCTGCAGCAACCGCTGCTCCAGGCCTTGGGACTGGTCGAGATAGGTCCGAGCGTGCTCGAGTGGCTGCAACGCCGGATCCGAGAGGACCCGGGTGCCCTGATTGAATTCCAGCAGCAGCAGAACCGCCCCGACCCCGAGGGCGGCGAGCAAGAAGCCGGCCGCGCTGCGCAGGTCCTGGAAATGGGGGCTTGCGGGCTGGGTCCGCCAATTGATCTCCCAGTGCATGGGTCACCTCCGTCGATTGCTCAGGGGGCGGGCGGCGCCGATGCCGACGCGCTCCCCCGTCCGGATAAGGAATGCCCAGCACTTCCCTTGCCAATCCACTCGTGTTGCGTGGCGCGAAGCGACCTGCCGCTGGCAATCGAGATCCCGTCCATGGGGGCGGGAGAGGGCCTCGTGGGTGGTTCCCCGGAACCAGAGGTCTGGTGCAAATGAACCGCCGGCGTCGAAGGATACCGGTCCTTGGGAATAAAAACCGTATAAACAATTGGTTGCGTATTGGCATGGGGAGTGCCGTGCATCCATCGGCGGCGCACCGCGTCCGCCGCTCAAGACCGGTTTCAACAGCAATTCGAGGTATGACCCATGTACGCACGATTCACCCGCACCCCCCTTGCCGCGGCGATCCTCTTGGCCGGACTCGGCGGACACGGTTTGCCCGCCGTCGCCGCCACGCTCCAGGAGGACGTCTCTGTGACCCCTGCGCGACCGATCAGCGCGGCCGACGAGGCGGTTATCTCCTCGGCGGCGGTCAAGGTGCTGCGCCACATCGCCGAGGCCCGTGGCTACCTTCAGGGCGACAAGCCGGACCCGGAGACCGCGAAGGCCGAGCTGACCAAGGCCGAGTCGTTGCTGGACATCATCGAGGCGGTACTGCCGCCGTCCACCGTGAAGGACCGCATCTGGGTGGCCAACAAGCATCTCGAGTACATGGATACCCAAGAGGTGCTGCCCGATCTGGTCCCGATCTTCGCATCCCTGGACGAGGTGGCCGACTACATGCCGGTCGGCCAGGCCAAGGCGCACCTGGACAAGGCTAAGGAGGCCATGGGCAAGGACCAGAAAGAGCAGGCCAAGGAGGAGCTGAAGCAGGTTGATGAGTCCCTGGTGTACCTCGAGGCGGACCTCCCCCTCGGCTCCACCCGCACCCTGGTCGACCAGGCTAAGGAGGACCTGGGCAAGGGCGACACCAAGGCCGCCGATGAGGCCCTCAGCGCCGCCGAGGCCAACGTGGTCTTCCTCTCCGTCTCCTTCGACTCGCCCCTCATACAGGCGAAGAGTGCCCTCTGGCGCGCACGTCAGGGCTTCGACTGGGGCGACAAGGCCTCCGCAAGAGCGAACCTCCAGCAGGCTGTCGCCGCCCTGGAACGGGCCGCGGCGAGCAAGGACGACCTGGTCCGCCAGCAGGCCGGCAAGCTCGTGGAGGAGGTCAGGGATCTGGACGGGCTCATCGATTCCGGCGATTCCGCATTCCCCGAGGGCCTCGACCGGGCCTGGCAGCGGGTTCAGGCCCTGTCCGAGCGGACGGCGGAGTACGTCAGCACCGGTTGGGAGCGTCTGAGGACCAAGAGTCCCGGGAAGGAGGACCTGATCGAGGCCAAGCTGTTTCTGTCCTATGGACGCATCGACCTCCTGGTCGCCAAGGACGAGGCGGCCGCCAAGGTCGATCTCGCGGAGGCCGAGGGCTACCTCGAGTCGGCCGCCGACAAGGTGGGCGCCGAGGCCAAGCCCGAGCTGCGGGCCATCGCCGGCCGGGTCGCGGCCCTGGACAAGTCGCTCGCCGGCGGGGGCGGCAAGCAGCCGGATGCCGTCGCCTTCGAGGGGATCGAGACCGGGCTTTCCGCCCTGATCCGACAGCTCTAGTCGGGGGCCAAGGGCGCGCGGAGTCGGCTGAGGCCCGTGATCCACCGACGCCCTTGGCAGGGGCACTCGTGACTGCGCCTTGGCCGACTCGGCAGGAACCGCCGCCAGGGGCTGCACGAGGCCTAGAGACCCCGAAGGGATTCGCAAGAGGCGGCCAGCCTATTGGTTTCAGTCCGGTCGGGCCGGCGCGTCAGGCTCGACATCCACGCGGTCACCCCGACTCAATCTCCGGGCTTCGTTCCTCAGCGCGACCCCGGCGGACGCTCGTCCGATCGCGCTGGCGGAATCCAGATCCGCTCGGGCGCCGAGCGGTCGTGCTCGGTTGCTCCAGGAGGCGGACCGCCGGGCATTAAGCGGAACGTCTCGGTTCGAGATCGCGCATAATTGGCGCCCATCCTTCCCCAGCCACATCCGAACGAGGTATCCCCGGATGCATCGACAGCACCTCCCGAAGCCGCTCCAGCAGATCATCGAGGCGACCCATCGAGACCCCTTCTCCGTGCTCGGCCGGCATCCGGAGGGGGAGGGGGTCGTCGTGCGGGTGATGAACCCCCAGGCGGAGTCGGTCACCATCGCCGAGGGAGGGCATGGGATGAATCGAATCGAGGGGACGGACCTCTTCGAGTGGCGTGGGCCCGCCGACGCGGTGCCGCCGCGCTACCGGCTGATCTGGCGCGACCGGGAGCACCGGGAGCACATCGGCCACGACCCGTACTGCTTTCCGCACCAGATCCCCGACTTCGACCTGCATCTCTTCGGCGAGGGCCGTCACTGGCACTCCTATCGGATGCTGGGCGCCCGGGTCCACGAGAGCGAGGGGGTCGCCGGCGTCCTATTCTCGGTGTGGGCCCCGAATGCCCAGCGGGTCAGCGTGGTCGGCGACTTCAACAGCTGGGACGGGCGGGCCCATCCCATGCGGGTCCACGGCAACGGCGTCTGGGAGCTGTTCATCCCCGATCTCGCCCCCGGCGGGGTCTACAAGTTCGAGGTCCGGGCCCAGAGCGGCGTGGTCTACCTGAAATCAGACCCTTACGGTCGCCGCTTCGAGCTGCGCCCCAAGACCGCCTCCATCGTGGAGCCAGAGAGCGACTTCCCCTGGTCCGACGGGGACTGGATCAAGGCGCGGGCGGATCAGGACTGGCTGCACGCCCCCATGTCCATCTACGAGGTCCATCTGGGCTCCTGGAAGCGGGGTCCTGAGGGGGAGATGCTGAGCTACCGGGAGCTGGCCCAGCAATTGGTGGAGCACGTCCTCGATCTGGGCTTCACCCACATCGAGTTGATGCCGGTCACCGAGCACCCCTACGACCTGTCCTGGGGCTACCAGACCACCGGGTACTACGCACCGACCAGTCGCTTCGGTAGCCCCGAGGATTTTCGCTGGTTCGTGGACCACTGCCATGCCAACGGCATCGGCGTGATCCTGGACTGGGTGCCGGCCCACTTCCCGAAGGACGCCCACGGGCTCGCGCGCTTCGACGGCACCCCGCTCTACGAGCACGGGGACCCGCGCCTGGGCGAGCACCTGGACTGGTCGACCCTGATCTTCAACTACGGGCGCAGCGAGGTGAAGAACTTCCTGCTCTCGAGCGCGCTGTTCTGGCTCGAGGAGTACCACATCGACGGGCTGCGGGTGGATGCGGTCGCCTCCATGCTGTATCTCGACTATTCGCGCACCGAGTGGGTCCCCAACCGTTACGGGGGCAGGGAGAATCTGGAGGCCATCGCCTTCATGCGGGAGCTCAACGAGGTGGTGCACGACCAGGTGCCGGGTACCCTGATCATGGCCGAGGAGTCCACCTCCTGGCCCCAGGTCTCCCGTCCGACCTACGTGGGCGGACTCGGATTCGACCTCAAATGGAACATGGGTTGGATGAACGACACCCTGACCTACATGGCACGGGAGTCCATCCATCGCCAGTATCATCAGGACTCACTCACCTTCAGCATGCTCTATGCGTTCACGGAGAACTTCCTGCTGCCCTTGTCCCACGACGAGGTGACGCACGGCAAGCGCTCGCTCCTCTACAAGATGCCGGGCGACGAGTGGCAGCGCTTCGCGAACCTGCGGCTACTCTATACGTACATGTTCACCCACCCGGGAAAGAAGCTTCTGTTCATGGGGGCGGAGATGGGCCACGGGGAGGAATGGAACAGCACCCGGACGCTGGATTGGTACCTGCTCGACTACCCCAATCATCAGGGTATCCGGGAGCTGGTCGGGGCCCTGAACCGGCTCTACCGGGATGAGACGCCCCTGCATGATCTGGACTTCGACTGGCAGGGCTTCGAGTGGATCGACTGCCAGGACGCCCACAACTCGGTGCTGGTCTATCAGCGCCGGGGCCGCGGGGAGGGCCAGCATCTGGTCGTCGCCCTGAACTTCACGCCGGTCCCCCGGGAGGGCTATCGCATCGGCGTGCCGGGGGCAGGCCCCTACCAGGAGGTCCTGAGCTCGGACGCCCAAGTCTACGGCGGCAGCGGTGTGGCCAACGATCCGGGGCCCCTCTCCCCCGAGCCCGTCAATTGGATGAACCGCCCGCAGTCCATCGTCGTGACGTTGCCGCCCTTGGGGGGCATCGTCCTCAGGCCAGTGCCACCCCCCACGGAACGGTCCGAGGGGGCCGACACGCCGGAGGGCGAACTCGTTGGTTCCGAGGGGGCCGACGAGGCGACGGACCCCGGTGAGCCAGAGGCCAATTCCTGACCAAGACACCCGAGCTGGACGAACACGATGGCCAAGAAGCCGATTCCTCCCACCACCAAGAAACCCGCCACCCCACCGGTCGCCACGCCCAAGGACGAGTCCCCCTCGAAGACTTCGGGCGCGGGTGCGGCCAAGTCGGAGGCGAGCCCGGAGGTCAGCCCGGCGCCCGGTCGGCCGGGCAGCGGGCAGCAGGGGCTGGCCAAGGCCGAGTCGTCACCCAAGAAGGGGACGGGCCCCAGGAAAGGAGCGGTCCCCGGAGGGGCGGCGACGCTGGCTCCCCCGGCGAAGACCGCCGAGGGACCACCACGCTCCGGGTCCGCCAAGGGGGAGTCGCCGACAGCGAAGCCTGCCGCTCCATCCGGTGTGGTGACTGGGGCATCCGGGAGGTCCGTTCCCACCAAGGAGGCGTCCGCCTCCAAGCCGGCATCGTCGAAGGGTCCGGCGTCTCAGGCCGGCGCTGCGGAGCGACCCGCGGGGACCGCGGCCGCACCTCGGCCGGAGGCGAGGCCCGGGGATGTCAGGCCAAGTGAGTCCACCGCGGGGCCTGCCGAGAAGGGGGCGCCCCCGCCGTCGGCGCAGGCCGAGACACCTCGCCCCGCCGCCGCGCAGATTCGAGCGACCGAGCCCGCAGCGGCGCCCGCGGCGGAGGTTCCGCCCTCGCCGTCCGCCCCGAGCGGAGCCGAGTCCCCCGTTCGGCCGCCGGCGGAGTCGGAGTTCGAGGTGGAGCCCCGGTCCGAAATGCTTCCGGAGCCGGGTTCCGAGCCGGAGCCGGAGCCCGCGCCTCACTACGAATCCCGGCCCAGCCTGTTCATCGTCCACGTGACGCCGGAGATGGCCCCGGTGGCCAAGGTCGGAGGCCTCGCCGATGTGGTTTTCGGTCTCAGCCGGGAGCTGGCCATCCGCGGCAACCACGTCGAGATCATCCTGCCCAAGTACGACAACCTGCGCTACGACCACATCTTCCAGATGCACGTGGTCTACCAGGACCTGTGGGTGCCCTGGTACGAGGGTGCCATCCACTGCACCGTCTATTTCAGCTTCGTGCACGATCGCAAGTGCTTCTTCATCGAGCCCCACTCCCAGGACAACTTCTTCAACCGGGGCAGCCTCTATGGCTTCAGGGACGATGTGCTGCGCTTCGCCTTCTTCTCGCGGGCGGCCATCGAGTTCATGTGGAAGGCCGGCAAGCAACCGGACATCATCCATTGCCACGATTGGCAGACCGCCCTGCTCCCGGTCTTCCTCTACGAGATCTATCAGCCCTTGGGCATGCATCACCCGCGGGTCTGTCTGACCATCCACAACTTCAAGCACCAGGGGGTCACCGGAGCGGATCTGCTGCACGCCACGGGGCTGCACAGACCCGAGCGGTTCATGGCCTACGAGCGCCTGGGGGACAACCACCACCGGGGGGCGATCAATCTGCTGAAGGGCGGCATCGTCTACTCGAATTTCGTCTCCACGGTCTCGCCCCGCTATGCCTACGAGACCAAGGAGCAGGGACAGGGCTTCGGCCTGGAGCCCACCCTGCATACCCATCACATGAAGTACGGCGGGGTCGTCAACGGGGTGGACTACGACGTCTGGAACCCGGAGGTCGACCACCACATCCCGGTGCACTACAACGTCGATACCATTGACGGCAAGTACGACAACAAGCGGGCGCTGCGCCAGCGGTTGATGCTCGCCGACAACGAGAAGCCGATCGTCGCCTTCATCGGCCGGCTCGATCCCCAGAAGGGGTTGGAGCTGGTGCGCCACGGCATCTTCTATTCCTTGGGGAAGGGGGCCCAGTTCGTGCTGCTCGGCTCCAGCCCGGATCACGGCATCAATGCCGACTTCTGGGGCCTCAAGAACATGCTGAACGAGAACCCGGACTGCCATCTGGAGATCGGCTTCGACGAGGACCTGTCCCACCTCATCTACGCGGGGGCGGACATCATCCTGGTGCCGAGCCAATTCGAGCCCTGCGGGCTCACCCAGCTGATCGCGCTGCGCTATGGCACCATCCCGGTGGTGCGCAGCGTCGGCGGCCTCGCCGACACCGTCTTCGACAAGGATCATTCATTCCATGCCCTGCACGAGCGCAATGGCTACAGCTTCGAGACCTACGACAACCAGGGTCTCGAATCGGCCCTGGGACGGGCCATCGACTGCTATTACGAGTTCCCTGACCACTTCCGGGAGCTGATGAAGAACGCCATGCGCTCCGATAATTCCTGGAACCATCCGGGCCAGGACTACCTGAACATCTACGACTTCATCCGCCACCGGTAGGGCAGGGCTGGAATCGTCAGAGATCCTCGCGGTACAGGGATGTGCCGCCAGCTTTCAAGCGCCTGAGCGCTTGGGAATTCGACTTGAGATTGGGAAAGAATCCTTTGTAGGTCGGGCTGAGGAACGAAGCCCGACGATAACGTCGAGGTAACCGCTTGATTGTCGGACCTCCCGCGTCGGCCCGACCTACATTGAATTGATTGGCTGGCCGCCTCGCCCGGGTAATTCCACGGTCTCCTTCAGTTTCCCGCTCAGCGTATGGCCTCGTAGCGGGTGGAGCGTACGCCCTCCAAGAGACGGTCCACGTCGTCTCCGGCCACCCCCAGGATCTGGAGGGCCTCGGCGCCGAGGCGCAGGCTGCTCTCCAGGATCTCCGGGAAGGCCCGGGTGGCGCCGGCGGCCAGCAGGTGTCCTACGCTCTCCAGGTCCTTGCCACGGGCGATCACCGGAAGGTCCGGGTAGCTATTGCGAAGATGGGTCATGGCCCGCAGGGCGGTCCGGGGGTGGTCCACGGCCAGCACCACCAGGGGGGCCTGCTCCATGTGGATGGCCTCGAGCAGGTGGGGGTCGGAGATGTCCCCGAAGAAGACCGGCAGGCCATCCGCGCGACCCTGCTCAACCCGGGCCGGATCCTTGTCGACGATTAGGACCGGGACCCCGGTCTGGTGCAGCAGGACGGCCACGCTGTGGCCGACGCGCCCATAGCCTGCAATGACTACCTGTCCCTTGATCGAGGCCGTCGCGTCGGCGGGCGTCCCCGCCGCGGCACTCGCGAGGGCCGCCTCCTCGGGCTCCAGTCTGCCCGCCAGGGCATTGCCGAGCTTGATCAGCAGCGGCGTCAGGAGCATCGAGGTGGAGATGACGGCGACGCCGAGCACGAACAGATCGTCGGAGATCACGCCCAGGCCCTTCGCGGTGCCGAACAGGACGAAGCCGAATTCCCCCGCCTGGGCGAGCAGGAAGGCGACCCGGATCGCCGCCGCGACCCCGAGCCGGAACAGTAGCCCGAGCGCCAGCATGACCAGGATCTTGATCAGCACGATCAGGACCACCTGGGCGGCGATCCGCAGGGGGTGATCGGCGATCGCGGCGAAGTCGATGGACATGCCCACGGCCACGAAGAACAGGCTCATGAGCAGGCCCTTGTAGGGCTCCACCTGGGCCTGGATCTGATAGTGGTAGCGGGAGCCGGACATCAGCATCCCCATCAGGAAGGCGCCCAGGGCCATGGACAGGCCCGCGCTCTCCATGGCCCAGACGGAGACGAAGACGGCGAGCATCACCGCGAGCAGGAACCCCTCGCGGTTGTGCTCCCGGGTCAGCCGGTCAAGGACGGGCGGGACCACGTAGCGTCCGAAGATGAGCACGACCGCGATCATGGCCCCGACGGTCAAGAACTGCTGCCACAGCGGCACACCCGCGGACAGGGGGCCCTGCTCTGACAGGATGGGGATCAGGGCAAGCAGGGGCACCACCGCAAGATCCTGGAGCAGGAGCACGGCGAAGGCCGCCATGCCGTGGGGGCTCGCCGTCTCCCCCCGTTCGTGCAGGATCTGCATGACGAAGGCGGTGGAGGACAGGGCCAGGGTGAGGCCGATGATCAGCGCCGACTGCCAGGTCGGCAGATAGAAGACCTCGACGGCGGCGATGGCGGCCCCGGTCAACAGCACCTGCAGCAACCCCAGCCCGAAGACCTCGCGGCGCATGGACCACAGGCGCGCGGGCCGCATCTCGGTGCCGATGAGGAACAGCAGCAGCACCACCCCGAGCTCGGTGAACTGGCGCACCGCCTCCACGTCCCGGGTGAGCACCGGTCCGGGGGAGTACGGCCCCACCGCGACCCCCGCCACGAGCAGCCCCAGGATCGACCCGAGGCCAATCCGGTTGAAGAGCCCCACCGCAAGGGTCGCCGCCAGCAGCAGCCAGACGGTGGAGAACAGAAACTGCGTATCGAGGTGCATGGACGGCGATCGGGCAGGTCCGTTTGGGGCCGGGCTCGTGGGGCCGACTGGTCCCACCGGGCGGCACGGCGCGATGCCATCCATCTTACGGAGCCCTGGCCCTCGGCGCCAAACCCTCGTCTCGAGCGTGCGATCCGAGCCCGATGGGGCAGGCATCGACGGATCGGGAGCGTTCGGGGCGTTCAGCCACTGTTCAGCCCCGATCTGGAAAATAGCCTATGAAGTAGGGGAGATCGGTATCGCGGCGTCGAGGCAGATGCTGATCAAACGCCATCCTGGCATTCGATCAGCTCGCGCTTGGAGAGGCGTGACGCTCGAAGCGCTCCATTTTCAGTGGCGTGTGGCTACCGAAACTGCCGGGCGATCCCTTGCCCGGACGGGAAAGCCAAGAAGTCCGCGTTTCCCGGGGTAGGGCGGACGCCGCGGTTGATCGAATGTCGGAACGTGATTGTCGGAGCAAGCAAATGTGGCACGCCGCAGCAAGGGTGGGTCTGGTGCCGGTCCTTGGGGCTTTCACGCTCCTCGGCGGCTGCACGACCCTGGAATCCGACGGATATTGGGGGTCGGACTACCCCTCCTATCGGAGGGATGTCTACGTCTACGAGCAGCGCTACCGCAATCCGGACGGACTGATCGTCGCCTACGATTCGGGGCCGGGCCTGTACTCGGTGGTGCGCTACCCGGGCGTCTACTGGCACGATGGCTACTATTACCGCCAGCATCGGGGCCATTGGGAGCGGAGCCGGTACCACCGGGGTCCCTGGGGGGGCCACCACCACGCGCCGCCGCGGGTAGTGGTGCCACGCGATCGACCCAAGCGATACCCGATCGACGTCCCTGACCGGCGGCCCCGCTACGATGGGCCGGACCGGTACCCGAAGGCCCGGCCGCCGCGGCCGATGCCCAAGCCGGGACCCGTCCTCGAGCCTGGCCGGGAGCGGGTCAAAGGATTCCCGGGACCCCAGAACATCCCGTACGTCAGGGGGCCGGACCAGGCCAGGGTGTCGCCGCCCCCGGTCGTCCCGGCCCAACCGCAGCGGGTTCTCCGCCATCCCCAGGCGAGTCCGCCGCCCGGCGCCGTGTCGGATCCCCGGCGGAAGGTGATGGAGCGAATGCCCGACGGGTCGCGTTGGGGGCCCGTTCCCCAGGATCGGGGTCGATCCGATCGGCCTGGCAGCCGTCCGCCCGTGCCCGGGCGCTCCGCCCCGGTGTCCCCTGACGACCGCAGTGCGGGGCCGCGGGTGCCTCCGACCCGGGTGCGCAGACCTGGCGGCGACGGCTTGCCGCGCGAGGCAAGGCGCACCGCAGACCCCCCGATGATCGTCCCCGGGGTACGCCGGCAGACCCCGCGGGAGGAGGGCGATAGCGGGTCGGACCCACGAGAGCCGAATGCTGTGGGGCCGTCTTGGAATCCGGCGCGGCGATTTTAGTATGCGCGAGGAGAGTGGTCCGCAGACCTGATTCTAGTGGGCCTTTTCGCCGGCTCCTTCGCAAGCCGCTGCTTGGTCTGCTTTCGCCCCGGGCCCTCCTCGCGGACTCCTCCAGCCGGGAGGCCGTGGAGACAGCGCCGAGCGTGCCCCTGTGGCCTGAATGGAGCGCGGATGGCGACAGTCCCGAAGCCGAGTATTCGAGGCGCAAGACTGGTCAGGGATCTTCAGCGAGGGCGGTCAACACAGACCGAGAGACCGGGTGCTTCGGCAAGAGGGCCGACGAAGCGCGTCGTGATCCGGGAAACAAGCACAGTCTGAGCCCCGCACAGCACCGGCGGTAGCGGATCGCTGTCATTGACGCCCATGAGAGTCGGCAGGCCGCCGCGGTAAGAAGCGGACCCCGATCTACGGCAGCGAGCAGGCGCAATGTCCCATGAGCTGCGTGCCGTCCAGCGGCGGCTCAACGGCAGGTGCAAGCGCTCACCGGCCTGTCACCTTCGCTGCGTTGCGGGACCACCTCGGCGAGGATCTCGAGCACCCGTTCGCGCACCGCGTCGGTGGTGTAGATGTTCTGCAGTCCGCGCAGAAGCCGCGGGAGGTCGTCGCGTGACTTGGTGCTAATCTCGATGGCGCCGATGTCGATCTCGCCAAGGTCCAATTGCTGCTTGATGATCTCGCGCATGGGATAGCGAATGAACGAAGTTGATGGCGGTTCCATTCACGGGGACCGCGCCTTGGCCGCAAACGCACCCGTTCCGGCTCACACGGTGTCATGGCATGAACGTCTTAGATCCGCTGGAAGATCCGTGACCAGAAACCACGATAAGGTTTTCGACCGTGGGGCCAGATCATAACTCCATGACCCAACAGGGAGAAGTGCGCTTCTGTCCAGGCGCTAAATAATGGCCTTGCGGAGGTGAAACGCTTCGGCCAGCCCGCTTGGCGATCGACACTCGATGCCGCGCAGACGCATCAGCCCAGCGAACGCGTCCTCCGAGAACCAGTCCTTGGAGCGCTGGCTGGCGAAATGCTCGATCAGGTGTCGCATCTTGCGGTGCGCCTGGGCCCGATTGAGCGGCACGAAAAGATTAGGCTGGCCAAGATCGCCCTCGTACTTCGGTATCTCGTACTCGACAATCAGATGGTTACGCCACGTTTGCCACGTCAGTTCCGCCACGATGCGATGGTCCTGGTGGCGGTCTTCGATTCGATGTGTGAAGACAAGGTCCGGGTCGCAGTTTGCGCGAAGCCTTCGGAAGAATTCCTTGACTTGCGGAAACTCGGCGGGGAAGTGCGCATCCGTCATTTCCCCGAAGATCGGGGCCAGTCGGCCGCTACCGCGCAGCAGGGCACGTGCGCTGGCTGTGGCCTCGGCCACGCGCTTCGAATCAGCGCTGGCTACGACCCAGGTGACGTCCAGCCGATAACCATCATCCACCAGTCGCAGTAGTGTGCCCGCGCAGCCGATCTCGATGTCGTCGCTGTGCGCGCCAAGGCACAGCACCTTCAGGCGACGTCTCGCTTTGCCAAGAAGCAAGGGCAGCATGGTGGGACGGGTCAGCGCTTCCAGACCATCCAGGGGCAGTCACCGCGGCCTGCCATGCGGTCGTACGTAATCTTGTCCTTGAAGGTGTCCATCGACTGCCAGAAGCCCCTGTAACGGAAGACGCTGAGCTTACGGCGGGTGATCAGTCGCTGGAACGGCTGCTCGACGAGTTCGTCGCCCTTCTCGATGTCATCGAAGACCTCATTGCGCAGGCAGAAAAACCCTGCATTAAGCCAAATATCGCTGTCGTTTACGCGGCCGAATGACGTGACGAGACCATCGTCGTCGCCGTGTACCGTGTGGAAGGTGTGTGGCATGGGCACAGCCACGAAGCTGGCCGTCACGTTACGGCGACGGAACTCGGCAACGTGTTGGTCGAGCGGGAGGTCCGAGAGCCCGTCCGCATAGTTGGCGAGGAATTCGACCTCTCCTTCCAGGTACTTGCGCACTTTAAGCAACCGCTGGCCGAGATTGGCGTGCAGTCCGGTATCGACGAAGGTGATGTGCCAGTCGTCCATGTCGCGGGAGAGCAGCTCGACGTCTCTGCCACCGTTGTAGAGAACAAAGTCGTTCGACAGTGCTTCATTGTAGTTCAGAAAGAACTGGCGCACGAGGTCGCCGCGGTAGCCGAGGCAGAGGATGAACTCCTTGTGCCCGAAATGCGCGTAGTAGCGCATCAGGTGCCAAAGGATCGGCCGGACACCGATGTTGACAAGGGGTTTAGGAATCGTCTCCGAGTGCTCGCGCAGGCGTGTGCCTAGGCCGCCGCAGAAAAGAACGACTTTCATCTATTGACTCCAGAGACGGCGTGTCCCTGCGGCTCGTCGAGCGCGAGACCGGCCTGTTCGAATGCGGTTGCTGCTGAGTCGATCACGTGGAAAGGCAGTTTCAATCGCTGCGCGATGACAACAATATCCTGGGCGCCATACAAGCACCGATGTAGCTCTCGGTATCTGTGATCGAGACCTTCATTCCATCCCACGTATCAATCAGAAAACGCGGACTTCAGGAATCGGCACCAGGAACTGGCCTCCCCACTCACGCACATAGCCCGCTGCCTGGCTAATCTCTTCCTTGAGGTTCCAAGGAAGGATCAGCACGTAGTCCGGCTTAGCCTCGCGGATTGCCTCAGGCGCCAGGATAGGAATGCGAGTACCGGGGGTGAACTTGCCCTGCTTGTACGGATTGGCGTCCACAGTGAAGTCGAGGAAATCGGTGCGGATGCCGCAGTAATTCAGCAGCGTGTTGCCCTTGCCGGGGGCGCCGTAGCCAACCACCGTTTTACCGCGGTTCCTTGCGCCAATAAGGAAGGCGATCAGCTTGCGCTTGGTCGCTTTGACCTGCTCTTCGAAACCCCGATACCGGTCCAGCATCAGGAAGCCGTCGTCGAGCTCGCGCTGACGCAGCGCATGCACGCGCGGGCCGACCTCCAGCGCGGGGTTCTCCGCGTGACGGCCATAGATGCGCAGCGAGCCGCCATGGGTAGGCAGTTCTTCGACGTCGAAGAGCGTCAATCCGTGGTGCGCGAAGACCTTCTCGACCGTCACGAACGAGAAGTAGCTGAAGTGCTCGTGATAGATGGTGTCGAACTGATTCTCTGCCATCAGCCGCTGCAGGTGCGGGAACTCCATCGTGATGACGCCGCCTGGTGAAAGCAGGATCTTCATACCGCCGACAAAATCATTGAGGTCGGGTACGTGGGCGAGCACATTGTTGCCAAGCAGGATGTCGGGACGGCCGTATTCTTCAGCGATGAGCCGCGCGCTCTCTCGTCCGAAGAACCGCACCGTCGTCGGAATGCCTTTCTCGACCGCGGCCTTGGCAACGTTCGCCGCAGGCTCGATTCCGAGCACCCGGACGCCTCGCGCGACGAAGTGCTGCAGCAGATAGCCGTCGTTACTGGCGATCTCCACGACCTTGCTGGCCGGGCTGAGCGAGAAGCGATCGGAGACCAGGTCTACATATTGTCGCGCGTGCTCGACCCAGCTCGTGGAGTAGGAAGAGAAGTAGGCGTACTCACTGAAGATCTCGCCGGGAGAAACAAATTCCTGGAGCTGCACCAGGTAGCACGCGTCGCACACGTACGCGTGCAACGGGTAGAACGGCTCCATCTCTCGGAGTTGCTCCGCAGTGACGTGGGTCTGACATAGCGGCGACATGCCGAGATCCACGAATGTCGTGCGCAGTTCCGTTCTGCAGAACCTGCAAGCGCAACTGCGTTCACGGGTAGAGGTCATGCGGCACTCCAAGGCAGTGGTGCAGGCGCACGGGAAACTCTTCAAATGCGAAGCTGCCGCGACGACTCAAGGCCGGGGGAACTCCTAGGGAAGGGTCAACCGAGTTCACATCTCGGTCTATCCTACTCACAAAAACAGGGGAGTCCAAGGCCGACAGTCCGGCGACCTCGCCCGTTTATCCCAGAATTGCAGGAGCACGCCCGACTGGGGAACGTCTAGGTCGCGGCGCCTGGGTTCAATCCCGCGAGTGAGCGCGTGGAGCTTTGGCGAACGCCGCTCAGGACACCGCTCCGCACTCGCCTGTTTCTATTAGTTTCTGCATAAGCAATCGCAGTTTACGATTGCCGCATGAGCGAGAAGAGTAAACTGCGAAACAAAACGCGAAAAGCCGCTGTGGAAGCAATCGTGATCCGGCGGAAGCCTGTTTATTTCGTGGCCCGCATCTTCCGGATTCGGCCACCTGGCCGACAGTCAGTTTCGCGACAAGACCGGTCTGTCGAGCACTCGGTCCCCAGCGGCGGCAATCAGCATAAGCCGCCCGCGCAGCGTTGTGGCCCGGCGCCCGCTTTGTGGAACCCTCGTCGGATCGCCTCTGTTTCGGCCAAGGGCTGGTATGCGACAGGAACGATCCCGGGGGCACAAGCTGTCCGGTCTCTAGCCTGTTGCTAGCGTGAAATAATTGTTGCCATCCGGGCGAGGCCGGAAGCCAAGCAGTTTCACGTAGGCGGGGCCAATGCAGGAGGGCAGATGATCAGGCGGTTGCCTTGATCTCGTCGTCGCGCTTCGTTTCTCAGCTCGACCTGGAGCTGATTCTTTCCAATTATTCCAACAGAATTTCTGGTTCTGTTGTAGTGGTTGGAATTTGCAGGAAATACCGGCGCGGATCCGGATGTCGCTGTCGCTTCATCCGGGCTACGACGTGCTGTCTGCCGGTGTCTTGGGAGTTGCCGCGCCGCCGCGCGCCCTCAGAGCTCAGTGGCGGAGAAGGTGTCGCAGGCGGCCAGCCGGCCCTCTGCCAGACCCTCCTTGAACCAGCGCACCCGCTGCTTGGAGCTGCCGTGGGTGAAGCTGTCCGGTGCCACATAGCCGCGGGTTTGGCGCTGAAGCCGGTCGTCGCCGATGGCGGAGGCGGCGTTCAGCCCCTCCTCCAGGTCTCCCTGTTCCAGGATGTGGCGGGTCCGCTGGGCATGGTGGGCCCAGATGCCGGCGAAGCAGTCCGCCTGAAGCTCCTGCATGACCGAGAGTCGGTTCCGGTCGACCTTCCCGACCTGGCGGCGGGCGGCCTCCAACCGGTCGGAGATGCCGAGCAGCTTCTGCACGTGGTGGCCCACCTCATGGGCGATCACGTAGGCCTGGGCGAAGTCCCCGGGGGCCCCGAAGTCGTTGCGCAGCTCGTCGTAGAAGGCGAGATCGATATAGACCTTCTGGTCCCCCGGGCAGTAGAAGGGTCCCATGGCGGCCTCGCCGAGGCCGCAGGCGGAGCGGGCGATGCCCGAGAACAGGACCAGGGTCGGCTCCACGTAACGCTTGCCCCCCTCCTGGAACAGCGCGCCCCAGGTGTCCTCCGTGTCCGCCAGGACCACCGAGACGAAATCCTTGAGCTCCTCCTCGGCCCCCGAGGTCGGGGCGCGGAACTGGGGTCCCGCGTCCCCGTAGCCTCCGATCTGGGTGGGTGCCTGTCCGGCGTCCGTGAGGAGCTGGCCGGGATCCACCCCCATCAGCATCAGCACGACCACCACGAGCAGACCGCCGAGCCCGCCGCCCACGCCGACCACGCGGCCCACCCCCATGGGTCGGCGACCGCCGTAAGGGCTCGCGCCCAGTCCGCCCTCGTCACGGCGGTCCTCGACGTTCTCGCTGCGTCTACCGGTTCTCCAGCGCATGGGTGGCTCCCGCCCACAAGTTGATGAATCGGATCGAGATCATAGTAGCTCGGGCCGGATGGAGGCCCAGGGCGTGGCTCGGACGTCAATCGATGCAGAATCGCCGGGTCAGCGCGCGCAACAGCTCTAGGGTGGGCGGGATCCGGTCCAGGGCCAGGTACTCGTCTGGCTGATGGGCCTGGGCGATATCCCCGGGGCCGAGCACCAGGGTCTCCATCCCGAGCCGGTCGAAGAAGGGGGCCTCGGTGCCGAAGCTCACCGCCTCGGCGGCGTGGCCCGTGAGCGCCTCCCCCGCGCGCACGATCTCGGAGCCCGCGGGGGTCTCCACCGGCGGGATCGGCTCGAACAGGGACTCGACCGACCAGCCAAGACCCCGCTCCTCCGCGATCCGCGCCACCCGGCGGGCGAGCTCGGCGCGCAGGTCCTCGGCCGCCAGGCCGGGCAAGACCCGCAGGTCCAGGTGGAGCTCGCACTCGCCGCAGATCCGGTTGGGGTTGTCACCCCCATGGATGTGACCCAGATTGAGGGTGGGGTAGGGCACCGGGAAGGCCGGATGGTGATGGGCCAGCTTCAGCTCGTCGCGCCAGGCCAGCAGGGCCCCCAGCACGGCGTGCATCCCCTCCAGGGCGTTGTTGCCCAGGCTTGGGTCGCTGGCATGGCCGCTGCGCCCCACGAGCCGAACCGATTCACCCATCACCCCCTTGTGCAGGCGCACCGGGCGCAAGCCCGTGGGCTCGCCGATCACCGCGTAACGCCCCAAGGGCCGGCCGGCGGTCACCAGGGCCCGTGCCCCCGTCATGGCGGACTCCTCGTCCGCGGTGGCCAGGATCATCAGCGGGCGGTTGAGGTCCGCGGGGGAGAGGCCCCGCGCCGCCTCGATGGCGAGCGCCAGGAAGGACTTCATGTCCGAGGTGCCGAGGCCGTAGTAGCGGCCGTCCGCCTCGGTCAGCTTCAAGGGATCGTGGGACCACAGGGGGGCGTCGAAGGGCACCGTGTCCGTGTGACCGGCGAGCACCAGGCCCCCGGGTCCCGATCCCAGGGTGCCGAGCAGGTTGGCCTTGTCGGGGTGCCCGGGGATCTCCAGGACCTCCACCCGAAAGCCCGCCGTCTCCAGCCAGCCCGCCAACAGGGCGATCAGGGGTCTGTTGCTGTGATCGAAGGCCGGGGTGACGCTGCTCACCGACAGGGTGCCGATGAGGCCCTGGAGCATGGTGACGAGGGGAGGTGCCTGGGTCATCTGTGTGTCTCTGCCGAGAGGGGGTGCGATCGCCGGCGGGGCCCGATCGGCGGTGCCCCGGTCCCCGCCTTGGTGTAGATTGCCCCGAGCTTAGTCCGCCCGAGGGTCCCGAGCCAGTGCCCGATCCAGCCTCGATCACGCTTTCTGCCGAAACCAGGTCCGGAATCGGCCCCCCCCAGGCGGCCGTTCGGATTCGGCCAGCTGGGATCGAGGATCTCGGGGCCCTGGTGAGGCTGGAGAACGAGAGCTTCGAGTCCGACCGGCTCACGCGCCGCCAGTTCCGCTACATGATGACCCGGGCCCGGGCCCATGCCTTGTTGGCGGAGGACGCCGCCGGCTCCCTCCTTGGCTATGTCCTGGTCCTCTTCAGCAAGGGCACCTCGGTGGCGCGGCTCTACTCTATCGCGGTGGACCGGGAGGCGCGGGGCCAGGGGGTCGGCCGGGCCCTGGTGGGCGCCGCGGAGACGGCCGCCTGGGAGCAGGATCGCGCCTACATGCGTCTGGAGATCCGGCGGGACAACCTGGCCTCCCAGGCCCTCTTCGAAGGGCTCGGCTACCGCCGCTTCGGGGTCCTCTCCGATTACTACGAGGACCACATGGAGGCCCTGCGCTACGAGAAGGCCCTGGCCCCGGGGCTCAAGCCCGTGCTGCAGCGGGTGCCCTATTACGAGCAGACCCTGGACTTCACCTGCGGCTCCTCCTCCCTGATGATGGCCATGCACGCCCTCGAGCCCGACCTGGTCCTCGACCGCAAGCTGGAGCTGCGCATCTGGCGCGAGGCCACGACCATCTTCATGACCTCCGGTCACGGTGGCTGTGGCCCCTTCGGTCTGGCGCTGGCCGCCCACCGCCGGGGCTTCGAGGTGGAGGTCTACATCAACGACCCCGGCGTCCCCTTGGTGGACTCGGTGCGCAGCCCGGAGAAGAAGGAGGTGATGCGCCTCGTCCACGAGGATATGCAGGAGGAGGTCCAGCGGCTGGGGATCCCGGTGCACTACGAGAGCCTGGGGCTCGGCGCCCTGGCGGAGCGCTTCGACGCCGGGGCGGTGCCCATGGTCCTGATCAGCTCCTACCGCATCTATCAGGAGAAGTTCCCCCACTGGGTAGTGGTGACCGGCTTCGACAAGCACTTCGTCTATGTCCATGACCCCTTCGTCGACTACGAGCGCGGTGAGGTGCCCCTCGACTCCATGAACATGCCCATCCAGCGGGAGGAGTTCGGCCGCATGAGCCGTTATGGCCGGGCGGGTCTTCAGGCGGTCGTCCTCGTGTCCGTCCCCAAGGGGTCTGATCCCCATGGCTGAGCACCTGCTGCTGGTGGAGCAGGAGTCCGACTGGAGGCCCGGGTTCCCGCGGCTCCCGGTGGTGACCGCCCGGGACTACCTGGCCGGCGGCGAGCTGGCCGCCAAGAAGGACCTGCGGGTCATCAACCTGTGCCGCAGCTACCGGTACCTGTCGGTGGGGTACTACTGCTCCCTCCTGGCCGAGGCCCGGGGCCACAAGGTGATCCCCACGGTGCGCACCATCCAGGATCTCTCGAGCCGGGAGATCTACAGCCTGGACACCGAGGAGCTGGACGCCCTGGCCCAGCGCCTGCTCGGGCGGCGCAAGAGCGGCGCGCTCACCCCCACGGCCTACGAGCTGACCCTGTGCTTCGGTTTGTGCGACGTCCCGAGCCTCGAAACCCTGGCCCGTCAGATCTTCGAGACCTTCCGCTGCCCGGTGCTCAAGGTGGAATTCCGGCTCCACGGCACCTGGCGGATCGGCGCCATCAAGGCCCTGCCGCTCAGCGCCGTGACCACCGACGGGGACGGCCCCTTCTTCGCCGCCCTGGAGTCCTATCTCTCCAAGGGCTGGCGCCGGCGCCGCGCACGCCAGCCCTACCGCTACGACCTGGCCATGCTCCACGACCCCGCGGAAGACCTACCGCCCTCGAACAAGCGGGCCCTCGCCCAGTTCGTTCGCGCCGGCAAGGCCCTGGGGGTCAACGTGGATCTCATCCAGCGAAAGGACTACAGCCGCCTCGCCGAGTACGACGCGCTCTTCATCCGCGAGACCACCCGCATCGGTCACCACACCTTCCGCTTCGCCAAGAAGGCGGACAGCGAGGGGATGGTGGTGATCGATGACCCGGACTCGATCCTGCGCTGCACCAACAAGGTCTACCTGGCCGAGCTGCTTGCGGCCCAAAGGGTCCCCAGGCCCAAGACCCTCATCCTGCGCCGGGAGAACCTCATCGAGGCGGCCGAGGTGATCGGCTTCCCGGTGGTTCTCAAGATCCCGGAGGGGTCCTTCTCCCGGGGCGTCTTCAAGGCCGAGGACCGGTCCGAGCTCACCCGCATCGCCGGCCGTCTCCTCAAGGAGTCGGACCTGATCCTGGCCCAGGAGTATCTCTACACCCCTTTCGATTGGCGCATCGGGGTCCTGGGCGGCAGGGCCTTCTTCGCCTGCAAGTACCTGATGAGCCGGGACCACTGGCAGATCGTCCACCATCGCTCGGACGGCCGCCACGAGGAGGGCGGGTTCGAGACCCTGTCCGTGGCCGACGCCCCCAAGGCCGTGGTGCGCACCGCCCTCAAGGCGGCGGACCTGATCGGCGACGGGCTCTACGGGGTTGATCTGAAGGAGACCCCCGAGGGGCCCGTGGTGATCGAGGTCAACGACAACCCCAGTCTGGACGCGGGGGTCGAGGATGGGGTCCTGGGCGAGGGGCTCTATCGCCAGGTGATCGGCGAGTTCGTGGAGCGTCTGGAGCGGCGTCGGGCGGGGAGGAGATGAAGCCCGAGGGCCGAGGACCCAGGGCCGAGGGCCCAGGGGTCGGGGCTACGCGGTCGCCCCGGGGGTCCGCGGCGTCGCTGCCGACGTCCGAGCAGGTGGCAGACTCGCCGCTCGGGCGCTACCGGGACCTGGTGGACGACTGGGATGCCTTCGCGGCCGCCCTGTGCCGGCCGCTGGCACCCTGTGTCTGGGCCAACCCCAGCCGTCTGAGCGCGGAGGCGCTCCAGGGGCTGCTGGCGGAGGAAGGGGTCCGGGCCGAGCCGGTCCCCTGGCTGCCGGGGGCCCTGCAACTGCCGCTTGAGACCCGGGCTGGCCAGCACTGGTGGTTCTGCGCGGGGCTCGCCCATGCCCAGGAGGCGGTCTCCCAGATCCCGGCCCTGCTCATGGACCTCCGGTCCGGCCAGCGGGTGCTGGACCTCTGCGCCGCGCCGGGCGGCAAGACTGCCCAGATTGCCTTCGCCCTCGGCAACCGGGGGACCCTGATCGCGAACGACATCAGCACGGGCCGCATCAGGGCCCTGCAGGGGAACCTGGACCGGCTGGGGATCGTCAACTGCTCCACCACCTGCTCGGACGGGGCCAACTGGCCCATCGCCGGGGGACGCTTCGACCGCATCCTGGTGGACGCCCCCTGCTCCAGCGAGGGGACCATCCGGCGCAACCCCTCCCTGCTCGGGCGGCTCGATCCCGGGAGCCCCGCCCGGCTCGCCCCGCGCCAGCGGGCCCTGCTGCGCAAGGCGGCCCAGCTCCTGGCCCCAGGGGGGCGCATCCTCTACTCGACCTGCACCCTGGCCCCGGAGGAGAACGAGCTGGTGGTCGCCGAGGTCCTCGCGGAGCTCGGCGGGCGCCTGCGCCTGGTCCCCGCCAGCCCGCCCGGTCTCGTCGCCGCCCCCGGCATCACCGAGTGGCAGGGGAGGGCGCTCCCGCCGGAGCTCGGGCACTGCCTGCGCATCTGGCCCCATCACAACGACACGGGCGGGTTCTTCGTCGCCGTTCTGGAGAGCGCGTGGGATGATCCCTGGGATACGGGGACCGCACCCGAGTCCGCGATCCTGGACCCGGCGGACGGGGAGCAATGGCTCGCCGCGCTGAGCGCAAAGTTCGGCCTGCCGGAAGGCGCCTGGACGCCCTACCGCGCCCATCGCCAGACCCGCCGGGGCCTGCACCTTATCGCCGCGGACCACGCGCCGCCCGCCCTACCCAGGGCCGAGGGCAGCGGGCTTTTCTTCCATCGAACCAACGTGGGTCCGCCCAAGCCTACCACCGCCGGGGCCATGCTCTTCGGGCGCGCGGCCACCCGGTCCCGACTCGAGCTGACCCCGGACCAGCGGAGCCGCTATCTGAGGCGCGAGACCTTCGATCCGACGCCAGAGCAGAAGGCCGCCCAGCCCTCCGGCCAGGTGCTGGTGAGCTACCGCGGCCATATCCTGGGGGTGGCGGTGCTGCACCGCTCCGGAGTCATCGAGAGCCTCTTTCCTAGCCGATGGAGCGGGTGCACCACTGGCGCGTAATCCAGGGGAGCTGCTAGCCAGCATTGCCCAGTGCACCTTGCCGGGCCCTCTTGGATTTCCAGTTTAGCGGTCGAGAATTGTATCCACCTCAGACTGAGTTAGGTATTGCGCCCCGTAATTGCCGACTCCAATCACCGCCTCGATCTGCTTGACGAAGGGCCGAAGGTGTTTCTCCGAGCCGTCGATCAGCGAACGGTAGGTGCTAATTATGGTGCGCTCATCCGTGTAGCCCAGTCCGCAGGGCTTGGGGTAGCCGACGTCGATAATCACCTATAGACACTTGGCGATGTTACTCATATCGAGCTCCTCGTTGAGTGATCCGACGTACGAAGCATGGGCCTCGGGATCAGGGCCTTCGATCACCTATCGCCAGACATGCGACAGGGTGTGAAACGCCGTCACCTATTCCTTCCGGGGGACGATCCGGATAGACGGCACAAATGTCGCGAACGGTTCGAATCTCCCGGTGTGCAATCAGTAAAAATGGATACGACCTATTACTTTTCTTATGGGTCCAACATGTCCAGGCCCAGGCTTGCGCACAGGGCGCCTTCGTTACGTGCGCTTACCGTGGCGCAGCTTCAAGGGCACCGACTGAGATTTCACAAGAGAGGGAAGGACAGCTCTGGAAAATGCGACGCCGAGCTCACCGACGACGCGACGGATGTCGTCTACGGAATTGTGTTCGAGATCGCGGCTTCCGAGAAGCTGCAATTGGACGAGCATGAAGGGCTGCATAAGGGATATGAAGAGAAGCGCGTTTTAGTTTACACGGAATATGGCAAGGAGCTGGAGGCGCTCACGTACTACGCAACCAGTATCGATCCGGCGCTGAAACCCTACGACTGGTACAAGGAGCATGTGCTTCGCGGCGCGCGGGAGCATGGGCTGCCTTGGGAGTATGTCGAATCCATTGCAGCCGTGGAAGCAATACCGGACCCGGATACTCCGAGATGTGAGAGGGAACTGGCGATTTACCGCGGCCCGGCTCGTGGAGTCGTTCTTGCTCGTTAGGGCTTGGCGCGTCTCTGGCTTTCCCGAGGCCGGAGGTCGTGATTAGCGTAAGACCGTGAAGTTGTCCGGGCAAGGAGGACTGGAAAGCAATTTCATCTGCGGCGTAGGTCGAGCTTCAGCCCGACCACGGCGTTGCAGGAAAACCGATAGGTCGCCGCCGGGCTGAAGCCCGACCTCTCATAGCCTATTCAAATTTAAAATATTGATCTTTTTCTTCTCCTGCTCCGGCACGAAAGCGACAAGCGATGACGATAAGGTCCGTTTATCGACGATGGCCTGTGGGCGATCGTGCGTGACGACGTGCCGGGTGGCGACGGTGGCTGTGGATGGTCGACCATGGGGTCAGCCGAACCT
>Ga0316578_10000025_pt1 | contig 29963 bp, 17 predicted proteins | sample J0NA_2_FD_203076 | JGI IMG/M metagenome (GOLD analysis project Ga0316578, IMG submission 203076) | Rhizosphere microbial communities from salt marsh grasses in Alabama, United States - J0-2_160517rDrC | ecosystem: Host-associated > Plants > Roots > Rhizosphere | place: USA: Alabama | collected... | reverse complement strand
CTGTTCCAACCGAAAACATTGACACGGATCAGATCATTCCCGCTCGCTTTTTAAAGACAATCAGTAAAGCTGGCCTGGGAGAGCACATGTTTGCTGATTGGCGCTATGAGGAAGGTGCGGTAAAGAAGGATTGTGTATTTAACCAACCTTACGCTTCTGCAGCAGAAGTGCTGGTTGCGGGAGATAATTTTGGCTGTGGTTCCAGCCGCGAACATGCCCCTTGGGCGCTTATGGATTTTGGCTTTCAAGCTATTATCAGCACTTCCTTCGCCGACATTTTTCGCAATAACGCTCTAAAAAACGGGTTATTGCCGGTAATTGTCGACAATGAAACCCATCGCCAACTGCTAAGTCTGGCTGAAGAGGACCATGAAGCACAGGTGACAATTAATCTCCAAGAACAAACATTAACTTTACCAGATGGGCGTTCTGTGGAATTCCCTATCGACGGCTTTAGCAAGACCTGTCTGCTTGAAGGCATCGACCAGCTTGGATACTTACAGAAGCAAGAGGACAAAATCCAAGCCTACGAACAAACACATCCGGCACGTATCAGCACTGCCTAGGAATATCTTGAACAAACAAATTCTGTTCAAGACCCTAAGTGATTATTTATACGAATTAGGAGACAACACAAAATGACCGACGTCTTGCTTTATGACACCACGCTCCGAGACGGGACACAACGTGAAGGCATTTCACTATCGGTGGATGACAAATTAAAAATCGCCATGAAGCTCGACGAAATGGGGATACATTATATCGAAGGAGGTTGGCCAGGTTCCAATCCCAAAGATGTAGAGTTTTTCAGACGAGCCTCATCTCTACCCTTTAAGAATGCAAAGGTTACCGCTTTCGGAAGCACGCGCCGCAAGAACAGCCCTCCAGATGAGGACGCCAATTTACGCGCTCTGCTCGAAGCCGAGACACCAGTAGTCACGCTTGTCGGCAAAAGTTGGGATCTTCACGTGAAAGATGTCCTAGACACGACGATGGAAGAAAACCTGAACATGATTGGCGAAAGCGTAGCCTACTGCAAACAGCAAGATAAAGAGGTCATTTATGATGCCGAGCATTTTTTTGATGGCTTCAAGGCTGATCCTGAGTATGCTTTGGCAACCGTGAAGACCGCAGCTTTGAATGGCGCAGATTGTGTTGTCCTTTGCGATACAAACGGAGGTTCATTACCTTGGGAAGTTGAACAAATTGTAGCCGAAGTAAGAGAAGCACTGCCCAACACACAGCTCGGTATACATGCCCATGACGATACGGGATGTGGCGTAGCAAACTCGCTTGCGGCCGTTCGCGCCGGCGCGACGCAGGTTCAGGGTACGATCAATGGCTATGGGGAACGTGTTGCCAACGCCAATTTAACTACGATCATTCCCGATCTGCAGCTCAAAATGGGCCTTACAAGCGTCACACCACAGAATCTACAACAGCTGACAGAATTATCGAGATATGTCGCCGAGGTCGCCAACCTGACTCATGACGATCACGCCCCCTTTGTTGGTGCCAGCGCATTTGCGCACAAAGGGGGGATTCATGTCGCCGCTATGCTCAAGAACATGGAGAGCTACCAACACATAGATCCCGAATTGGTCGGCAACCAGCAGCGCAGCGTGGTTTCAGAGCTATCGGGGCGTGGAAATATCATTGATAAAGCGCAACAATTTGGGCTCGACACAGAATCCCTCGATGTCAAACGCGTTCTTGATGAAATCAAAAATCTGGAAGCGCAAGGATTTACATTTGAAGGGGCTGAGGCTTCTGTCGAATTAATGCTGCGGCGCACCCATCCAGCCTATGTACCACCGTTCGAATTAATTGATTATAAAGTCATGGTTCAACAGCAGCGCCGGCGTGGTCTAAATGCGGATGCGACGGTCAAGGTTCGGGTTGGCCCTAAAATAATGCATACCGTCGCCGAGGGAAATGGGCCGGTAAATGCATTGGACGCCGCATTGCGCAAAGCCCTGGTCGATGTCTACCCGCAGTTGGCCGGCGTCAGCCTGGTTGACTATAAAGTCCGCATCCTGGATAGTGATAACGCCACGGCCGCCACAACTCGGGTCTTGATTGATACCAAAAGTGGGACTCGTCGTTGGAGCACTGTTGGAGCGAGTACAAATATCATCGATGCCAGTTGGAGAGCCCTGGTTGACAGCATGGAATATGCGCTATTAGCTTGATCCGGCTCCCTGATCTTTGGCGTTGTAATAAAAAAAGATAGCCTAATGGTGTAGTATCAAGATATCCGGACACGCTGGGCTGTGTTCTGGATAAGATCTGTCCCACGAAATTTTGGGCGGCGACTGTTGAGAAGCAACACCATGGACACGGGATTAACCGAGAACACAAAGCCTGATAGCCGGCGAACTGATAGTTTTCTCAAAACAATCCTGCCATTCCTGGCCCTTATCCCGGCAATAAGCGGCCAATGGCTGCTTTTAAACGAAGAAAACAATCCGGTATTAGCATTCATCCTCTTTGGAGCCGCGATTTCTCTTTATCTTCTATCGATTGCAAATTGGCCGGAAGCAGCGCTCATTCCTGAAACCCCAGCATCTCTGGAGCTTTCCTGGCGGTCGCTAGTTACTCACCGCCTGTGGCGATTAGTGCTGACAGTCGTTACATTTTTATTGGCGGTTTGGAGCTACAGCCGCTTTGGCGGCAATGCGCTTGAGAATGGATTCTGGCCCTGGTTAGGTTCCCTCTTACTCTTCCTTGTCCTCTTTGCGCGGGTACCCGACTGCACTTTCCACGAGCTTTGGCAGATTCTAGGGAATTGGTGGGGAAAGCTCGACAAACGTGTCTTGTTGATCCTGGCGTCGATCATGCTTCTCGGCACCTTCTTTTGCTTCTATCGCCTGCAATCTATCCCTTTAGAGATGACGAGCGATCACGCGGAAAAAATCCTTGATGTCCAGGATGTACTTGATGGCAGCCGGCCGATCTTTTTTAGACGCAACACCGGGCGAGAACTGTTCCAGTTTTATTTAACCGCCGGTATTATTCGTTTGACAGATCTGCCAAACAGCCATATTACGCTCAAGATAGGTACAGCGATTTTCGGTTTGGTAGCCCTCCCCTTCACTTTTCTTTTAGGTCGACTGTTATACGGCCGACTCGTCGGGCTTTTCGCTGCCTTCTTCCTGGCTATTTCCCACTGGCATGTAACAATAAGTCGTGTGGGGCTGAGATTTCCATTCACAGCCGCATTCGCGACACCAGTTCTTTTGTTTCTCCTATACGCCCTGCAAAAAAACAAGCGGAATGATTGGCTGTTAGCCGGTTTTTTCCTCGGTGTTGGCCTTCACACCTACACGGCAATGCGCGCGGTACCCTTTCTATGCGCAGCCCTTATCTATCTCAAGCTGCTAGCTGATGGAATTAGAAAATACAAGAAGAAACCAATAGAAGGGGTTGATTCCTGGAGCAGAGCCTTCTGGGTAAATGTCCTTCTGATGGTTTTAATTACCCTGTTACTCTTGCTGCCCCTGTTACGGTTCATGACCGAGAATCCAAACGACGCCTGGGCACGTTCATTAAGCCGCATTCAAACGGACTCACCGCTAACTCTTTCTGATTTACTCTTGCAGTTTGCAGTGAACGTAAAAAATGCTCTGTTAATGTTTAACTACCAGGGAGACGTTGTTCCCGTTAACACTATCCCCGGCAAACCTGTGCTTGGGCTTATTAGCGGGGCACTATTTTTGTTGGGCTTGGCCTATCTGATCTGGCGTCTTTTCAAACACAAGGATCAGCGATCCCTGATCCTGTTGGTATGCCTGTTCATGCTCCTCTTACCATCGATTCTCAGCCTGGCTTATCCAGGCGAAAATCCTAGTGTTGTTCGCAGCGGAGGGGCAGTTCCGATTGTCATGATTATCGCGGCGATTCCTCTGGCAACCATTATTCTTCATTTACAAACCATCAATAATCAGCCGGTAACCTTACTGGCCTTAGCCGGTTTGCTGTTGTTAATAGGCATAGGAATCGTAGATAATTTTAAGTGGTACTTTATTGATTATAACGCACAATATCGATATACCATTGCCAATGCAACGGAACTGGGGGCCGTGCTTAAAGAATTCGAGGAAGAAGGAGGGGATATTGCTAACGCCTATCATGTCCCATTCCCACATTGGGTTGATACACGTAACATCGGTATAAACGCGGGGCATGTGCGCTGGAATAATGCGCTGCTAGATCCAGAGGCTATTTATGATCAGGTCGATCTTCCACGTCCACGGCTTTATTTGTTATATCCCGAGGATATAGAGAATTTGCGAACCCTTCAAGAAGTATTCCCAGATGGCAGCGCAGAACGTTACAATTCGTCTCGTGTCGGAAAAGACTTTATTATTTTTTACGTCCCGGCAAAGTCCGCGGACTAATAACAGATTACAAAGGTATCTAGCTGTATTAATTTAAAACTAGAAACCTCAAACATACCTGGAGGTATTAAATTGCACGCAAAAATCGTTTTATTACCTGGAGATGGCATTGGCCCGGAGATCATCTCCGAAGCTCGTAAAGTTTTATCGACTGTCGGATCAACTTTTGGACACAACTTCGAAATGACTGAAGCTCCTATTGGCGGGTTCGCTATCGATAATTACGGGACCGCCCTGCCGAAGGAGAGTCTGGATCTTTGTCTTAATTGTGATGCTGTTCTACTTGGCGCTGTCGGAGGTCCTAAATGGAGCGATCCGCTAGCACCAGTTCGTCCTGAACATGGCTTATTGCAGATGCGGAAGGCATTAGGCGCTTATGCTAATTTACGGCCGATTAAAGTATTCGATGCCCTTGCATCCGCCAGCCCGCTGAAAGCGGAACGAATTAAAGATGTTGATATCATGTTCGTGCGTGAACTAACCGGAGGCATTTACTTTGGGGAACCTGAAGGGCGAGAAACGACGGCAGACGGCCGTTCTGGATTTAATACGATGCGATATTCGGAAAAGGAAATCCGCCGGGTTCTCGACGTGGCCTTCAAGCTGGCCCGCAAGCGAAGAGGCAAAGTCACTTCCGTAGACAAGGCTAATGTTTTAACCACGATGCGCGTCTGGCGGGAGATCGCCCACGAGGTGGCCGAGGATTACCCGGATATCGCCTATGAAGACGTCTTAGTAGATGCCTGTGCCATGTATCTGATCAACAAACCGCGAGATTTTGATGTGATCGTGACCGGGAATATGTTTGGTGATATCCTCTCCGATGAGGCATCGATGATCACCGGTTCGCTGGGCATGCTGCCATCGGCCGCCCTGGGCGATCCCGGCAGCATCGGATTGTATGAGCCGATTCATGGTTCAGCGCCGGATATCGCCGGTAGGGGCATTGCTAATCCAATGGCAACGATTCTTAGCACAGCGATGATGCTCCGTTGGAGTTTTGACCTCCATGAGGAGGCGGATGCCGTGGAAACGGCCGTTACCGCTGTTCTGGATGCGGGTTGGCGAACGGCCGATATTGCGCAAGGAGATACCGAGCCAATCGGCACAGAAAAAATGGGTGAACTGGTGAGGAAAGAAATAACAAGCTATGGATCCAATTAATCCACAACATTTCAACGACGCTTTGATCGTTTTACTTGACGAGACATTCGACAATGTTCAGGGATTTTATCTTGATCGAGGGACATCTTTGTTTGAAACGCTTAATGGGATCAGCGCAGACGAAGCCTCAATAGCTGTCGGAGGAAAGTGCGCGACCCTAGCTGCTCAGGTAAAACACGTCGCCTTTTATCTTCAGGTTGTTGAAAACTCTATGCGCGATCCGGAATATCCAAGTGTAGATTGGGGTGAGATCTGGCGAACAGTAAACAGCGTCACACCGGAAGAATGGGAAGATATCAAGGAAGAATTACGGACAAATTACCGTCAGGTAGTAAAGCTAATTGAAAATACATCTTCCTGGCCTGACCAGATTGAAATTGCAAGTTTTATTGCCGTAATTGCCCATACCGCCTATCACTTAGGCGAAATTCGACAGGCACTTTGTACGCTCAAGGCATAATTCACTACTCAAATCGCTTGTCTAACCCATTAATTGGAAATGGTTGGTCTTAGAAAGTCATGAAAAGCAATCAAGTCATTATAATCGGCGGCGGTATTGTAGGTCTAGCAACTGCGTACAATCTTTCCGCACGCTATCCAGAGTTGGACATCACCATTCTGGAGAAAGAAACAAAACTCGCAGCTCACCAATCCGGCCGCAATTCAGGAGTTCTTCACTCAGGCATTTACTACAAACCGGGCTCGTTAAAAGCGCTTAACTGCCGTAAGGGTAAAGCGCTGATGGAAGCGTTCTGCGAGGAGCAGGGAATTCCTTACAGCATTTGCGGCAAGGTTATCGTAGCTACCAATGAGGATGAAAGGCCCATACTGCATGACATCTATGAACGCGGCCAGGCCAATGGCGTAACTTGCAACATCATTGATCGTGCCCGATTGGATGAACTTGAACCATATACAGCCGGAATTGAGGCGATCCATGTTCCGGAAGCGGGGATCGTTGATTATCCGGCCGTTTGTTCACGATTAGGCGAGATAATTCAGGAACGCGGAAACGAAATAAGGTTAGGTACCGAGGTGACCGCCATAGAAGAAGGATCAAACGACGTGGTTGTAACCACAAAGGCGGGTGATTTTACTTCCGACTACCTGATTAACTGCGGTGGTGTTTATTCCGACCGTATCACGAAAATGACAGGCCTGGACGCCCCGGCGCAGATCATCCCCTTTAGGGGCGAATATTACGAACTGAAACCGGAAGCGAAGTATCTATGTCACAGTCTACTTTATCCTGTACCCGATCCGAAATTCCCCTTTCTGGGCGTGCATTTCACTTTGATGATCGATGACCGGGTCACTTGCGGCCCCAATGCCGTGTTAGCCTTTGCCCGCGAAGGATACAATTTGACTGACATTAACCTGCAAGAGTTATTTGAAACTTTACGCTATCCCGGTTTTCAAAAGTTGGCCGGCCGTTTTTGGCGCACGGGTATGGGAGAAATGTGGCGTTCCGCCAGTAAAAGCGCCTTTGTCAGTGCCTTGCAGAAACTGGTTCCGGATATACGCGCGGAGCATTTGGTTAAGTATCCGGCAGGCATCCGTGCTCAGGCCTTGCAGCCCGATGGATCAATGATGGATGACTTTGCCTTCCAGGAAAGTGCGCGGATCGTCAACGTGATCAATGCCCCCTCACCGGCAGCTACATCAGCCTTAGCAATTGGCGAAACAGTCGTCGATCAACTGGCGACACATATGGTTTGAAATTGATATTCGAGCGGTCGTGGCAGCCGGCTTATTGTTATAACCGGTTGCCACGACTCGCTAATTTTATTAGGAGTATGGGATGACAGATTCTTTAAACAAATACAGTTCACACGTTACACAACCAAAATCACAGGGCGCTTCTCAGGCTATGCTCTATGGCACGGGACTCACTACTGAAGATATGCAAAAAGCACAAGTGGGTATCGCCAGCATGTGGTATGAAGGCAACACCTGCAATATGCATTTAAATGATTTGGCGGCAGCGGTTAAGAAAGGCGTCGACGAAGCAGGCCTGTTTGGTATGCGCTTCAATACTATCGGCGTCAGTGATGGTATTTCCATGGGCACCGACGGTATGAGCTATTCTTTACAGTCACGGGAGATTATCGCCGATTCCATTGAAACCGTGATGAGTGCGCAGTGGTATGATGCAAATATTTCTATCCCCGGCTGTGACAAGAATATGCCTGGCTGCATCATGGCTATGGGTCGCTTGAACCGTCCGGCGTTGATGATTTATGGAGGAACCATTCGCGCCGGCTGCACGGCGAAATATCCTAAACTGGACATCGTCTCTGCATTTCAGAGCTATGGTGAATATATCGCCGGAACATTGAGTGAAGAAGATCGGCAAAGCATCGTCCAAAACAGCTGTCCCGGCCCCGGAGCATGTGGGGGTATGTATACAGCGAATACGATGGCCAGCGCTATTGAAGCCTTAGGAATGAGTTTGCCATACAGTTCTTCCAGCCCAGCTGAATCAGAGGAAAAGCTGCAAGAATGTTACCATGCCGGAGCTGCTATTCGTACTTTGTTGGAACAGGATATTAAACCGAGAGATATAATGACCCGTGCAGCTTTTGAGAATGCGATCACGATTGTGATGGTTCTAGGTGGTTCCACAAACAGTGTGCTGCATTTGATCGCCATGGCCAGAACTATTGGTGTCGATCTTGATATTGACGATTTTCAGACGATCAGCGACCGCGTGCCGCTCCTTGCAGACTTAAAACCCAGCGGCCGTTTTGTCATGGAAGATGTGCATACGATTGGCGGCACGCCTGCGGTAATGAAGCTGCTGCTCGGTCATGGTCTCTTGAATGGGGACTGCCTGACGGTTACTGGCCAGACTGTTGCTGAAAATCTGGCTGAATTACCAGATCTGGCAGAGGGTCAGGAGATTATTCGGCCCTGGGATAACCCTATTAAGGCTACCGCCCATCTGCAAATTATGCGTGGCAATCTGGCACCCACAGGCGCCGTAGCCAAGATAACCGGGAAAGAGGGAGAGCGTTTCTCCGGTCCGGCAAAGGTGTACGACTCTGAAGAGGAAATGCTGCAAGCTCTGGAACAACAGGAAATTCAGAAAGGTGATGTGGTTATCATCCGCTATGAAGGACCCAAGGGTGGTCCAGGAATGCCGGAGATGCTGACGCCTACCAGCGCAATCGTTGGCGCAGGCCTGGGAAAAGATGTCGCATTAATGACAGACGGCCGTTTTTCCGGTGGGTCGCATGGTTTTATCGTCGGGCATATCACTCCGGAAGCACAGGATGGGGGTCCATTAGCCTTGGTTAATAATGGCGATCTCATAACAATCGACGCGCAATCACACACAATCGATGTCGATATCAGCCTAGAGGAAATGACAGCCCGGCGCGAAGTCTGGATCGCCCCACCCTATAAAGCAACCCGCGGAACTCTGTATAAGTATATAAAGAATGTTAAGTCAGCTTCCGTGGGCTGTGTAACTGACGAATAGTCAACTTCTCAATAGAGATTCGGATTGCATTGAATCAAAACGCCTGGCGCGACGATCAAGTCGCAGCCAGGTGTTTATCATTAAGAAGAAGCCCTAATTCTTTTCGATTGTAGGAATCCCTCCTAAGGGAGACCCTAACTGAATAAGATATTAGCCAGTTCTTCAGCGATCATCCGTGGAGACAATTGCAACCCGTTCCCTAAAATAATAATTGTCGCATCGTCTTCTGGAAAACGTGCCATAAAGCTGCCAAAACCAAATATGTTTCCGGCATGGGTCTGTACCGGCCGTCCGGCAAGGTGACCAATCTCCCAGCCATAACCATAAGAATATCCCTGGCCCATCCCAACCCAGGTTGTAAACATCGATTTAAGGGAATCTGCGTTTAATATTTGGTTGTCGTTAAGCGCCTGATCCCAGAGATAAAGGTCCCCTACCGTACTGTAAAGAGCACCGGCGCCGCTTGCCCACGATGATTCGGTATCGACAGCGCGCTGCGGTCCCCCTGGCGTCAAGTTATAACCCGTGGCCGATTCTGCCAGATTGTCATTTAAATAATCATAGCCTGTGTTCACCATACCGAGCTTATTGAAAAACTGTTCCTGCAAAAAATCTGCATAGGACATCCCGGATACGGCTTCAATGATCGCTGTCAGAATGACGTATCCGGAATCGCTGTAAGCGAACTGTTGACCGGGAGTAAATTCAAGGGGTTGGTTCGAGGACTGGCTGAGGAGATCTTGCAGCGAAATCGGCGTTTGCACAACCGTGGCGAGATCTGAACGAGTGGTGTAATTAGGCACACCCGCGGTGTGTGTCAGCAGCTGGTGAATCGTTATTTGTTCACCTCCCGGATAATTGGGCAGGTAAACATTGATCGTATCATTTACGTTAAGGCGTCCCAGTTCTTGCAAACGCAAGATGGCGGCGGCGGTAAATTGTTTTGTTAACGAGCCGATTCGCAGCTGTGTTTGGGCTGTATTGGGACGGCCGTCCTCGATATCGGCCATGCCAAATCCGTCATCGATCAAGATCTGCCCATTTTGAGCGATGAAAACGACTCCCATAAATTGGCCTGATTCAGCAAGTTGGGCAAGGTAATCTTGAAGTTGAAGCGGGCGCAGGTCTTCCGCTGCAGCAGAATCTTGGGCAAGATCAGGCAGAACGCTGGGAGTTTCAAGGATAGCGCTATCCACAGGTTCTACGGTCATAACACTGGATATCGTTGCCGCAAGCCCAGTAGGCGTTTCTGTCTCAACGGCCGTCCCACTCGCGCTGTTCATTCCAGGATTCGATGCCGTCGCAAAAAACGCTTCACGCTCACTTGAACTGCTGCAAGCACTGAGAAACAATAAAATGACGATCCGGAATGTTTTTGAATTCAAGATCACTTAGATGTTCCTTGCTGGATGAAGAATCAAAATCGAATGAAGTTTCATAGAGGAGTTGGGCTTTATAGGGAAAGCTTTGTTTGTATGCGGGTCAGGCGATGAGCCAGTTCAGGGCGCACCATCTCCGCGTGCAAAATTTCCGATCGATTCCTTGACCAGGAGTCTACAAGGGAGAGCGCTTCTAATGTCCATCGTTCCGCCTTCTTTAAATCCTTCTCATGCCATTCGTAGAACTTGGCCAATTCTACATGGGCATCGACCTCATCAAAACTTGTCGCTGCCCACTGCTGCCAATAGGGCACGGCTTCGCTGCTGCGATTCTGCCGCTTTAACAACAGCCCAAGTTTGGCCAGGGCTTCATGGAAAACGGGTAAAGGCAAATCACTGCGCAGGACTTCTTTCAGCGTCTTTTCGGCCGCGGATGCCATGCCAATATCCGCCTGCCATTTTCCCAGGCTGTATAGATCAATGGGATGGGGTTCTAGAGTAGAATTGGAAATTAAGCGCACCAGATAGTCAGCCAATGTAACCATCGAGAGCATATCAATTTCATTGTGATAAAAGACACGCCGCAACTCTCGGGCATCCTGGCTCCGCAAATAATCATTGTAGATCGTTGGGATCAACCAACCCGGCACATCAGCCTCAGTGCGGTTAATAGCGAGCAGTTCTTTTTCAAGATTACCTAAAGCTACGGAACCAAAACGCTTGCGCCAAAGACGGCGTGCGAAGGGAAGCAAATCAATATGTGGTACTTGACGAAGGCTGCCGGGTAGGCGATTCATAAGATAGCGATTTTCGAGAAGCGGCAAATCGAAGGAATGGCCGTTGAAAGTTATCAATCCCCTTTTTGAGTCGATGAAGTCCCCAAGAATCTGTAGCATCGCCAGCTCATCGTCATGATCCCTCAGGAAAAATTGGCGGACGACGAATACCTCACCCTGCGCGTTCGTTTCAAAAAAAGCGATACCCACCATAAAAGCGATTGTTCCAGCGCCATATAATCCTGTTGTTTCCGTGTCAAGGAAAACAAAATCACGAAAATCCAATCCCTCTAATCGTTCCTCCTGGCAATAAACCGCGATCGAGGAGGGTTGCTGATCCAGCAAATCATAAAGGTATGAATGGCCATGCTTATATTTAACGGGGTAAACATTGTCGACGATGAAACAGGCGCTGTCACCCGACTCTTCTAACCGGCCGCTTGGGAAAAGTGTTCTTAAGGAGCGATCACCTAGTAGCTCGAGACCGCTCTGCTTGTTTAGATCTCGTGATTGTGCCGGTTTAGCTACCGGCTTGAGATTTCGAGCGCCTCTTGTTAATCCTAATCGACGAAGACGCTCAAACAATTCTTGCGACATAACGGGAATTTTAAGAGTTGGTTGGCCTATCGACAAGCAATGTTTACGTTTTTGGGTATCCGCATTAAAATACAACCAAGATGAGTAGCGAAAATCCCTTCTTTCATCGCGGGGCAATTCGCCAAGCGAAATATTTTTACGGCCGTACAGCAGAAGTCGATCAAATCCTTGGTTTATTGCGTAACGGCCAAAGTGTTTCATTGGTTGGTCCAAGGCGGATAGGTAAAAGTTCCCTACTGCTCCATATTTGCCGTCCAAGCGTCCGCAAAGCCTTCAATCTGCAACCACCTCATGCATTATTCGTAATGCTGGATTGTCAAGAACTGGGCGGTTCTCCTCCCGAAGAAGTATATGAAACATTGCTCTTGAGCCTTTCGGATGCAGCCGAAGCTGCAGGTGTGACTATCGATCAAACTCAGCGCCCTGGAACTTATCGAGCGCTGGACCGAGCCCTGCACCAAATAAGCAGCCAGAATATTCCGGTGACATTTATATTGGATGAATTCGAACTTCTGGCGGCAAACCGACATTTAACACCTTATTTCTTCGCTCGGCTGCGCGGTTTAACAACGAAATATGGCCTGGCATATCTCACAGCCAGCCAACGTCCACTTTTCGCAATTACGGCCGAAGAAGAAATTTTAAGTTCGCCATTTTTCAATATCTTCGTCACCCTGCCCCTAGGCCTATTTACGGAAGATGAAGCCAGATCCATGATCGACGGGCGGCTTGCCAATGCAAACATCGAGTTTTCCGAAGATTTGATCAACCACCTACTATTCCTGGCCGGGCCACATCCTTTCTTTCTGCATATTGCGGGTTATCACGCTTACCTGGCCCTCCAACAAAATCCGGATGAAGAGATATTGGATAACGTTGAAATACTCGAAGCCCCGATCGAAGTAGAAGCAGATTCACATCTAGGCTATCTCTGGAATAATTTAAGTGAAGATGAACAATATGCGCTCGCTCTAGCTGATGGAAATATCGAAATCCTTCGTCAACTCGAGCAGCAATGCTTACTGCAAAATAATGGCGGAAGTTACAATTACACCAGTGAAATTCTGCGTCGCTATGTTCGCCGCCAGACCGTAAATGGAATCATCCAGGCGGGTCCATTTGTGGTTGATTTACAACGCCATCAGGTATGGGCGGATAGCAAGCCAATCAATCTCACTATTTCGCAGTTTAGTATCCTGGTTCGTCTGGCTCAAAATGCAAACCAGGTTGTTCACGGTGACGACCTTGAAGAAGCTGTATGGGGTGAGATTCTAGTTGACGACCCTGATCGGCTAAAAACCCTCATTAAGCGTTTACGGCGGGCAATCGATCCGTACGACAACTGGATCATCAGCGAACGTGGCGTTGGTTATGCACTTCGTGCTCCGCAATAGTTCATTGCCATGATATAGCTATTTCCTTTTCCGATCTGGAATCGCCAACACATGAATAAAACTCTCAATTCCAGAATCTCTCACGCTCCTCCAGACAGATGGCTTCTCTTATTGCTGGCTGTGATTATTTTAGGCAGCCTAATTTCCAATGTGAAAGATACCTCAGCTCAAGATCAATTAGAACTACCCAGCTATTGGAAATTCTCCTCATCTGATCGATTGAGCGAAGTAAAAGTCGCAGATGTCAATCTTGACGGGATGGACGAGTTTCTAATCGTTGACGAGAACAACCGGGTAAATCAGTTAAGCACATCCGGGAAAATGGTCTGGAATTTTACCGCCCCGGAGCAGGTAATATCCCTAACGACGATAACTCTCGATGACAATGATGAATTAAAGACAGGTATCGTACTTGGGATGCCCAATCTCCTCATCCTACTATCGGCTGATGGAGAAGAAATCTGGCGAACGGCGATTAATCCTTTAGAGATTCCATTTACAAAACCCGGTGACGAAGAATCCCTTGCAGACAATGACCTTGTACAGTCTACCAATGCACTGCCTATAGACATAACGGCATTTTATGAGGGTAATGATAGGCAATCTAGCATTCTGGTTTTACTACAAACAGGAGAATTAATCGTCTTTGACGCTGCCGGAAACCAAACTTGGCGTCACCTGGAGCACTCATCAGAAGATCCAACCTCAACTCCCCAGGTCCTTGTATCGGATTTCGATCTCGATGGTCAAGATGAAATTGTCCTATCGGTTTTTAACCCCCGCCGATTTGCACAGCTGGTTTTTATTGATGATGAGCGTGTGCTCTGGGATTCATCCCTATCAAGAAGTATCACCGATCTTGAGGCAATAAAATTTCATGAAGATGGGCAACCGCTCATTGCCGTGAGTACAACTTCGGGGCATGTTCAAATTTATGATTTCCTGCGCCGCAGACATTGGCTGCGCACGTTAAATACACCGGCCACAAGCCTGGCGATGGTCCCCCAACCCAATCAGAATCTCTTAGCAGTTGGTACGGAAACCGGAACAATAACTGCCTTTGATGAGCAGGGGCGCCGGGTTTGGACTACCCAATTGGCAGAGGATGGGGATCGCGCGGTCCTTTCATTAACAGCTGTTCCAGCAGTGAAGGCTCAAACTGAACCTGCTTTAGCAGCAGTCTTAGAGGCAAACGACGATAGAAGTTCGGCCGATCTCATTATCATGGACGGTCAGGGCAAAACTTCCTCAAAAATAAATGATGTAGAAAGACAAAATCTGACCCAGTTCGTTGATAGTAATCGCGATCAGCATAACGAGCTGCTGGTTCCACGCTTTGCCACACTAGAGCTGCTAGGAATGGGTGTTGGCAACAAGGGTAACATCCAGGAGTGGGAATATTCATTAAACGCCCCACCAAGCGCCGCTCTCGTAACAGACTTGGATAGAGATGGAAACGATGAATTAATTATCGGAACCCTGGATGGTCGCATACATAGTTTGAGTAACAATCGTTCGATTAACTGGTTGTTTGACGCCGGGGGGACTATCCAGGCCATCGAAGATTTATACCATGTTGATGGTAGCGACAATAGCGTGGTTATAGCCGGTTATGATGAGTCTGATGCGGGAGAAAAGTCGGGTTGGATCCAACTCCGGGATTCACGGGGAGATCGTGAATGGGAATACCTTCTTGACTCACCTATAACCGCTTTGCTGATCGCTGATGTGGGGATTGGCAGTGATCCGGAAATAATTGCCGGGACGGAGAGCGGAAAAGTTATCATTCTATCCAGCCTTGGAGAACTTGCCTGGGAGAGGACTATTTTTCCTGATGCAGAGAAGATCACTTATCTCACGCATTTGACGAACGAGTCAAATCCCTCTGGGGAAATCGTCGCTGCCGCTAAAGCAAGACTTGCTGCAATAAATATCCTGGATATTGAAACGCCAGTTAAATCTTTGACAACTCTCCCTTGGGAAATAACCGGGCTCTTCGCCATTGAAGAGCAAGAAAATAAAGATCAGGTAGTCAAATTAATCGTCTCCACCATTGAAGGATCTCTCCATGGTTTAGACTTTAATGGCGCCGAAATGAGTCAATGGAACTGGCCCATCACTCTTGGGTCTAAAGTAACGGCCGAAACATCCGCGCCGGACATGTCTGATCCAGAGATCACGACCACGGAAATCCCCCTATTATTGGGAACCCAAGCTGGTGAGATCAAGCGCCTGGATATCATAGATAACATCCCTGTAGAGCAATGGAGTCTCAGCGCGCCTCGCAATATTACAGACGTTCAGTGGTTTGACAGAAATTCTGATGGCAATCCAGACACAGTCGCCGCCGGAAATCATAATGGCTTAGTCACTTTATTTGAAAATGCTGACACATCAACACCGGAACGGGTAGATGCTCAACTGGATATTGCAAGTTCGATCTTCGCCCTTGGTTCAATAATACGCGACGTAAGCCCGTTTCCTGATCTATTAGTCATCGGAGAAAATGGCCTGGTTAAGCTATTTCGCAATCAGGAAAATCGCCCACCATTCCTTACAAATCCAAGTGTAGAAGCCGCATCCGGGCAGTATCGAATCAGCGTTGACGTGTATGACGTTGAAGGTGATGAGGTATCTGTCACCTTAGAACTCTTCGATCCGGAATCAGGACAGTGGATGGCCCAGGAAACCCAACAATTAAATAACGGTGTGGGGACACTTTTCTGGGCATTATCCTCTCCTCCAGAAAGTCCAGGTGGATTAAGATACCGTTTTGTTTTTAATGATGGCCTCTATTCAGGAGCAATGTCGCCAACTTTAGGCCCCCCACCTATTTTGCCGGCACCCTGGTTAAATATAGCTCCCATGGCATTGTTAGCCATTGCCACAAGTGGGTTCGTCTTAGGAGTCTTTTTCCTGCGACAGGCGCAAACACCAACCGCGCGTGCTTCCAGGATTTACCAGAAGATACGTGAGCATCCGCCACAGACACTTCTGATCTTAGAAAAGCTTCTGAAATCAACGGACTCCCTAGATTTAACACCTCATATTGCCAGCCGTGCCCGGCAGGCAGATGATAAGATCGTGGCCAATCTCGCTGATGGATTATTCATTCTTCCCGAGCAGCCGCTCTCCGGTGTTTCCATTTTAAATCAGGCTCTGACAGAATTTCCTGAAGGGGGAAACGAACCATTCATTGGTTATGAACGTTGGTTACGCATGTGCCTCATGAGCCAGGATCTCTTAGAAGCTCCCTCAGTTACGGAACTAAGCTTACTAGCCCCAGAACTGGAGCACTTCCTGGTTGAGTTTGAATCAGAGGGGAATTCTTCAAGTGCTTTTAACTCACTTCTCCCAATAATATCTAATTTACGTGACAGTGAACGTGTTGAACTCATCGACGATCATCTGGTCTATTTAAATGAAGCGAGCCTATCCCTGAGACAACTAAACAACGGTCAGTTAGCGATGAGCGGCCCGTCTCTGGAAAATCTCTTGGTAAGCACAATCGTTAGACGTTGGTCCGGTTTGACAAGTGCGGAAATAGAAGATTTGCAGGGTAGAGCGGAATTGACATTATCTCTTAAAACACGCCGTCTCGTCCCGGGTGAGAACACGGCCGTCGTATTTGAGATACACAATAATGGGCGTGCACCGGCAGAAAACATACTTGCGGAATTAGAACCCAATCCGGCGTTTACAGCCCAAACAAACCAGCAGCAAATAGTTTACCTACCTCCTGGTAAATCGCGGGATTTGCAGTTTACGATTACGCCAATAATTAGCGATCGTTTCAGAATCGGTATGACTGTCACCTTTAGCGATCGCGATCACCAAAACAGGAAATCTGCTTTTGGTGATATGGTTCATATACTTCCTCCTGTAAGAGATTTCAGTACTATCGTCAATCCCTATACCCCCGGCACCCCCTTAAGGCAAGACAGTCATATATTTTTCGGACGGGAGGAATTATTTGAATTCGTCAGCGAAAATTCAGGAGATCGATCCTATCGCAACGTTCTAATCCTGGTTGGACAACGGCGAACGGGAAAGACTTCCGCTTTATTACGTCTCAAAGGGCATCTCTCCGCCCATCTGCTTCCAGTATATATCGACTGCCAGTCACTTGGCGTTGTCCCAGGTATGCCGTCACTATTGGAAGAGCTGGCATGGTATATTTCGGATGCCTTGTCTAAAGAAGGCATCGATGTACAAGTTCCCGAGCTTTCCGATTGGCAGCAAGATCCGACACGCCTTTTCCAGCGCCAATTTCTTCCCTATGTGAATTCTTTACTTCCTGAAGGCGCAACGCTGCTGCTGGTATTTGATGAATTTGAAGCTTTTGAGTCCCTGGTCGCCGAAGGGATTCTTCCGGCAACTTTCTTCACTTATATGCGTCACTTGATGCAGCACAGCGAGCAGCTAAACTTCATTTTTGTCGGAACGAGAAAATTAGAGGAGATGACCTCGGATTATTGGTCAGTTTTATTCAACATCGCTTTGTATCGCAAGATTGGATTCCTGGATGAAGCGGCTGCTATGCGCTTGATAACGGAACCAGTCGCGCCAAACTTGATCTACGATGACCTGGCATTGGATAAAATCATGCGCGTAACAGCCGGTCATCCCTATTTCTTACAGCTTGTTTGCTATACGCTTGTAAAACAAGCAAATATCGAACGATCCGGTTACGTTACCATCTCGCATGTCAACGCAGCAGTTGATGAAATGTTGAGTCTGGGGGAAGTGCATTTTGCTTACCTATGGAGACGCTCCACCGAAGCTGAACGCACAATATTGGCAACCGTAGCCCATTTGATGGATCCTGCATTATCGTTCCACCCCGAAGAACTCCTTCAAAGGTTAAAACCATATGGCATTCATCTTGATCCCGTAGAACTTACCGGCGCGTTAAACAAATTGGTTGAACGCGATATCTTGCGTGAAATCACAGAGGAAGGCAAGTCATTATACGAGATGAAATTAGGGCTTGTTGGCTTATGGGTCGCTAAAAATAAAAGCCTGAGCAAGCTGTACGCCGGTGAAAACAATAAAGTAAACGGCAGTTCACGGGTAGAGCCAGTTCAATTTAAATAGCGCTTCTTGACCCTATATCCGTTTGAGATGAAGGGATTAAATCTCTTTTGGAAGCCAGAGATTGAGCAAGTTCCCTTCTGTAGCCAGGTCAATTCCTTGCCAGTTATCAATATCCAATTGAATAAGTGCTAGAGCCGCCGTGGGCATCCGGTACCAATGATTGGTAAAACCTTCTACAACATCCTCAATACCGGGATTGTGCCCGACAACCATAACCCGCGTATTTGAATCCGGAACCAGGTTTAATAATGCGATGTAGTCGTCGGGTCCTCCCATGTATAAATCCTGTGTTGCTAAGATCTCTCCATCATATCCGCAGTTCGCAGCAACTGCTTCGGCGGTTGATTCTGCACGCACGGCCGCAGAAGTGATAATTTGGTCAGGTACCAGATCCAACTTCGCCAATAACCTGCCCATCCGCGGCGCATCATGTTCCCCACGCTTATTTAACGGCCGATCAAAATCTCTCAAGGTGGAATCCTTCCAACTTGACTTAGCATGTCTTAAAACCAATAACTGCTTCATTCCATTCACCCTGTTTTCCTTCTCTATTTCGGCCGTTACTCAACAATAATTGTACCCAGGACAAAGTTGTCCGGGTTTCCCGGCAGATTCTCAATCTGAAGCCGGGTTCCTGGGTCGTTGATATCGTATAAGCCAATCAGTAATTGGTACTCTCCTGGTGCAATTGTCTCCGGCAAGACGACACCTTGTTTATCAATAACAATCTCACCTGGCTGCCAGGAATTTGTTAGTGACATACCCCCCACAGGTTCGCTGTCTTGTTGAGCAACTATTCCGCCATCCTGATCAACAAGATGGATAAAGACCTTGTAACGATCTTCCAGTAGTATTTCAGCAGACCAATGAAGGGTTACCTGAATTATATCTCCCCCCGTTAACTTTTCATCAGCGATATTGGCGCTGTTAAGTATAACCTTGTCACCAAAATTCATATCCAGGGGTGTTAACTGCTCATCAGGCACTTCTGACGTTGCATAGATCGCAAATCGAACATCACCGACCCATCTTTCACTTGCCTTAAAGGTATTAGTATCTAACCAATTCTCGATAACATGATCCGGATCGCGCTGTTCATCTCCCCAATAAAGAACATAAAGCCGCTCATAGTTATCAGCTATTTCCGCCAATTGCGGTTCGAGAATTTGCGGATCCGGCTGCCCTTTCGGCAAAGGATAGACTGGGATATCTCCCCGGTAGTAATAAGTAAAAACCTCCCATTGATTCGGTGCATCGAGGATTATTGCTGCGTCCATGTCTTCAAAGGCAGTGATTGTAGCTGCCATGGCCCGGTAATCTGCCCGTGCGAAGGCCGGGTTGTCGTAGAGATTTCGCAAAGAGATAAGCATGCCGCCCAACACTATTAGCATCAAGATCCAGGCGATTCCGTTCTGTATATCCAACCTTATCGAAGAAATACCCCCAAGTTGGTCTAGCGAGCTCGCCAACCAGATCAGGAGAAATGGAACAGCAATGATCATAAATTTAAAGAAGGCGGGATTTGTTGTTCCGGCAATATACATCGCTGCAACCGGAAGCAGCACGCCAAAGACAGGAATGATTATACGCCACCCCCTTCTAACAACTGCCCAAATCAATAATAAAATGACAACACCAGTCACCCAGATTAGATCGTCATTGGCAATTGTTTCACCAAAGGTCATCCAGCGTAAACTATCCCAAAGAAACACGGAAACCGTCGATCGCTCTGAAGAACGGCCTGTTGTCTGGTGCAGGAAAATCGGCAGCCAAGGCAGGTATAGAATAAAACTCATTCCTATCATGAGCAGCCATTGCAAAAGGATACGAGGCCATTCACGATCGGCCGTATACCTCACGGGCGCAAGTTTCTGTGGGCGATATTTGCGCATTAGCCAAGTTAGAACAATAACACCCTGTACAGCAAACACGGTGGGATAGAAATAGTGGGTATATAAACCGGCCGTCGACAAGAGCACGTAACCAACTCCCCAAGGCCAGCGACGTCGATTCGTCAACCAGCACAACAGGGTCAATGTTGAAAGAGACGATATGAATGCCAGCAAGGCATACATGCGTGTTTCCTGGCTGTAATAAACCAAGGTTGGACTTAAAGCAGTGAGAAGCCCGGTGAAAAGGCTGATTAGAATGATCGTATTACGCCGGCCGGGTGAAAATAAGAACCGAGAAAGGGTTATGGTTACAGCAGCCGTCAATATACCGGCGAATGCTGAAAATGAACGCAGCCCAAACTCACTCTCTCCTAACAATTCACGCCAGCCACGAAGCAACACGTAGTAAAGCGGTGGGTGCACATCGCTTGCAGTTCCCTCAATAATTAGGGGCAGCGTTCTTTCACTTAACCTGGCGCTGTTGCCCTCGTCGTTCCAAAATGATTGCGCATCCAGCATATAAAAACGCAAACCGGTTGCTAAAAGTAAAATCGCGATTACCACCAGAGGAACAACAACAGCTGCAAACCAATTTGCGCGACTAGCTGTTTGATCAGACGTATAAATCTTCACTGGATTGCTCATGTTGGGTTTAGCGGGCAATTGATCATCAAACGACAGTAATTTTAACGGTTTGAGGCTTTAACCTTAGGTTCTAAAATCATTAACAAGCTAAAGAAAGAAAGAGCGGCGCCGGCAAAGAACAAAAACGGCCGCAAGTTTTGCCAGGTGCGCAGCCATTCCGGATAGGCTTCGATCTCAGGTGCCGCTTGATTGTAGGCTACAAGGGCATCGTACACAGGAAGCGGTGTGAAATCCGGTTCAAGGAGCCGGAAATAGTACCAGGATTGATCTTTTTCAACGTCAGAAGGTCTTTTGAGATACCAATAATTTGCTACGCCTACCCAAGGCCACTCGCGCTTTATTCGCTCATACGCTTCTACAGTATATGTCGCCTGCTGTGCTTCCGTCACACGGCCGAATCGCGCTTCCATTCCTTCGGGGACAACGTTCCAACCCATTTCACTGATCCAGATTGGTTTTTGCCCGTCATTGTTCTTTACCATCAAATCACGAAGAAACAGATGATGCGGCAAATTGATGACAGTTGGGCGAAGGCGCTGATCGGCCGCCCCGGACCAAAGACCATATCCTTGGGCGGACATAATGTCAAAACACTCCCCAGCGCCGGCATTATACATACGCTGTAAGTAAATGAGATCATTCATGTTCCGCCCATCCATAGCCAATGTTGGGGTCAGCGCCCCAGCCAAAACAAGGGCATCAGGATCGACATCCTTGATCGCCTTATAAGCAAGGCATAAAAGCTCAGTATATGCTTCCGGATTGACATCCTGCAAACCCCATTCATCATTTCCGTTGGGCTCATTCCAGATCTGGTAGTAGCGGATGCGACCTATATAACGATCGGCCACGGCGGCGGCAAAATCAGCGAAATCTTGATAATTATCCGGAGGCGCTAAAGCACCTATGATTTCATCGGTCTGTTCTCTACTCCAGGAAGGTGGGTTGCTTAATCTGGCAATGATTTCAATGCCGGATTGTTGCGCCTGGTCAACAATTTGGTCGTATTTTTCCCAGGCATCAACCCCTTCAGGGTCGTTGCGCCTGTCGATAAAGTCACCTTCTGCGTGGATTTCAATATCTTCCCACTGAAACTCCTGGCGAATGAATCGAAATCCGGCGTCGTGGGCCATCTCCAGACTGCGTACCCGTTTTTCAGATTCAACTTCTTGCTGCAAAAAGGAATTTACACCAAATGGGTTTTGCGATTCGTCAGAGGCAAGTAATTCCAGCGCCAAATCGGGCTGCGGACGAATAGCTGTATTTAACCAATGAACAACCCCGGCTAGTTGTCCTTTCCAGTCCTCTTCACCGGTAAGGTCATAAAGGGAATTGGCCGCGGGCCAGAATGCGAAGAGCAATAGGCCAAGGCCAATAAACAAGGCCGCAACCAAGCAGCCGGTACGGTAATGTCTATCCATGGGTCAGAATTATACCTAAGCCTCCTTATTCGGATGAGTATTACTAACTGACGGGTTATCGACAATGACCCTACCCAAAGTGAGAAGACTGTGCCAAGCACATTTCCGAATCACTACAAGCTGAAAACAAAGCCGCCTATTTTAATTTCCAGATGAAGTTCGTGTAATGCACTGCGTCAAAGATTAGTGTACAATTTTAACCTGACTTCACTTCAATCTTAAGGAGAGGATATTTCCATGCTAACCCCGACTGAAGTTGCCCTTTTTACTCTTCTTGTTCTTTTTTGCGCCGTGGCCGCCTACTATACCTGGGGTTATATGTTCCGGATCATCAATAAAGGTCAGGGACAGTTATATTTTGTTCCTCTCTTCCAACGGCTGTGGGCAGGCACCAAAGCCTTATTCACACAGGGAAATATCATAAGCGACCGGCGAATTGTTTCCCTTTTCCATTATGGGGTCGCTTATGGTTTCATTTTCTATGGGCTAGTAAACCTTGTTGATCTGGCCGAAGGCCTCATTCCCGGTTTTCATTTCTTAGATGGATCGATTTTCGGAAATATTTATCGCCTTATTGCTGATCTGTTAGGCGCTATCGTACTCGTGGGTCTGTTGTTTTTCCTTATCCGGCGTTTCGGCCGTAAAGACCAGGTATTACGCACCAGAGAAAATGTTTTTCTAAACCCAAAGGCCCGGCATGGAGGCATTGATACCGACTCACTCATCGTTATCGTTTTCATCTTTTTACATATCACCGGCAGCTTATTAGCCTCTTCTGCAACAATAGCCCTTCGAGGAGGCAGCGATCCCTGGCAACCTGCTTCCAATCTCATAAACAATCTATTGATGTCCGGCTGGAATGAAGGACTTTTGATCTTCACCCAACATATTGGTTGGTGGATGGCAATCGGCCTGATCCTTCTCTTTATCCCCTATTTTCCTTATACAAAGCATATCCACCTATTCATGGGTCCAGTCAATTTCATGACCCGGCCTGAGCGCAGCTACCTGGGCCAAATCTTCACCCTTGATTTTGAGGACGAATCCATCGAGCAGTTTGGAGCTTCTTCTATGTTCGACCTGGATAAAACACAGATTCTGGATGGTTTTGCCTGCATTATGTGCAACCGCTGCCAGGAGGTGTGTCCGGCTTACAATACCGGAAAAGAGCTGTCTCCGTCGGCGCTTGAAATCAACAAGCGCTACTATACGAAAGGTGATATGGCGGGGCTAGCAAACGGGGCAAACGGACAGCCGTTGTTGGACTATGCAATTAGCGAGAGCGCCGTCTGGGCATGCACAGCTTGTGGGCATTGCATAGAGATCTGCCCTGTCGGAAATACTCCAATGATCGATATCATCGATATCCGCCGGGATCAGGTGCTCATGGCCAGCAATTTCCCTGAGGAGCTGAAGAGCGCATTTGTAGGTATGGAACGAACAGGCAATCCCTGGCAGTCAACCGACAGCCGTTTAGATTGGACGAAATCCCTGCCCTTCCCAGTCCCTACAGTGGAAGAAAACCCCAATTATGAATACTTACTTTGGGTAGGTTGCGCAGGCGCGTTTAATCCTGATGCCCAGAAGACAGTGCGTGCGCTTGCTACAGTGATGAAAGAAGCCGGGGTCAGTTTCGCCATACTTGGTGAACAGGAAATGTGTACCGGTGACTCAGCTCGGCGCGCGGGAAATGAATACCTCTATTGGGAAATGGCGCAAGCGAACATTGAAACGCTCAACACCGTGGGAGCAAATGAAAAACGAATTGTCACTTCCTGTCCGCACTGCTTCACAACGATTGGTAAGGAGTACGGAGAACTTGGTGGCCATTATGAAGTTTTCCATCATACCCAACTAATTGCTGATTTAATCGGTCGTGGTAAGTTGAAATTAACTAACGGAAAACTTGAGCAGGTCGTCTTCCACGATCCCTGTTATCTGGGACGTCAAAATAATATTGTTCAAGAACCACGCGATGTACTGGCCGCCGCCGGTGCGACGCTGCTGGAAATGGAAAAACATGGCAAAGATTCTTTCTGCTGCGGAGCTGGTGGTGCCCAGTATTGGAAAGAAGAGGAACCTGGCACGGAGGCGGTAAATCTAAATCGATTCAGCCAAGCCCAGGCAACCGGTGCATCAACACTGGCGGTTGGCTGTCCTTTCTGTGCAACGATGATGATCGATGCCAATCGTGAGCAAGGCGAACCTATGCAGGTTATTGATGTGGCCGAGATTGTTGCGAACTCTATTTCGAGGGAGACGATAAGTTAGTTCGATTTTCTACCGGTCGAGCGGTTTTTATTACGAATCTTTCGTAACGCTTCCCAAACCTCTTCATCATCAGTTTCATCCGCATCGAGATGGTTTCGGTGACGGTCGCGCCACTCATACAAACCGCTTGCATCATCCTCCCAAAACGTCTCCTCTAAACCAAGATTGAACACAGCATCCGCGAAAGCATCATCGGCGAATTCAGGTTCACCATTGCTAAAATCCTCAATCTCCGCTTGCAGAACATCCCTTTGTACCATGCGGCTGGCAATCTTATCGCGCATATCGGCTGCCAACTCTTCTAACAAATCTCGGCCGAAAAGAGCAGCTTCATCTACCCTTCTCTTCAATACGGCACTGGGATGGCGGTTCAGTCGCTCTAATTCTTTCTCGATTTCAGCAATCCGGCGCTCGCAGTGCGTGATCTCGCGAAGCAGCGCCTCAGCCAGCTCTTGATCTGTATAGTCGGGTCGCTGCGGGTCCGGTTGCGAAACCAATTCTTGCAGGCTTTTTAAATCTCCAGCCGTGTAAGCGGCATTGATAGCCATCATGATACTTGTGCGATACTCCCGATCCGCTTCATTAAGCGCGAAATCAGGATGAAAACGGCGCGCTAACTGCCGGTAAAGGGTCTTAAGTTTTTCACCTTGATCGGCAGACAAAGAATGCTTTGGTGGGCTGGAAGGAGGCTCATGATAGCGGAATTCCCCTGCCGCAGCAGAACCCGCCTCCTCTGATGAGCGCCAGGCTTCATAAAGTTCATCTGGTTCAGAGGAGTTGAAAAATAGATATCCTTCCCGTAACTGCCGCAGCTTCTTTTCCATCGTCTTGATTTCGTCTTCCAGGTTTTCAAGGCGTCTATTTAATGACTCAAGGCGCGAGCGGATAAGAAATTCAAACCCGCTTATTTCAGCCAGCTGTTGGCTGAGCTGTTGTTCGGCAGCAAGTAGCTGCGGCCGTAATTTTTTCAGTATAGCCTTCAATTCACTCGAGCGCTGCTGCCAGAAAGTTTCTGTAGGGGTTAATGATTTTTCTTTTTCAATCATATCAAGATCATATCATGACTAAATCAAAGTCATATCGTTGGTATAGGAGAAACTAGTTTCCGAATCTTGCAATTTTTCCTACCAATTTTATCACAACCGCAAACTAACAATATTTAGATTTAATCTTCCCGCCTGATCCGGCTTTCAAAATCGCATATAGGCATGCTCCCATAGAACCTCAATCCTCGACATGACAAATGTCATGTCTAAAACGTGACATTTGTCAAATTCAATCCAGTCAAGGTCCAGATAAAATTCAATATGTATTCACATATGCGAATACATGAGGAATCAAATACATGAATGTACCTACAATCGATGAGCTCAATTTGTTACATGCCAATATTTGCCAGGCTTTAGGAGATCCCAAGCGAATCTTGATCATGTTTGAATTAAATAAAAATCCTCGCAATGTTAGTGAACTGGCACACGATCTTGACATCCCCCAACCAACTGTTTCGCGGCATTTGCGTGTTTTACGCCAGCGTTCTCTGGTTATCTCAGAAAGAGATGGCGCTTCTGTTTATTATCACCTTGCGGACCCGCGCATGATCGATATTTTGAACCAAATGCGTTTGGTTCTTCGCGGTGCTCTGGCCAGGCAGGCCAGCGTCTTGTCTGACAACACCTAAAGTAAGACTTCAAATATTTAATACACCTTTGATTATTTTGTAACGATTCAAGGTTCAGGATATCAAAATTATGAGAGATTATAAGTACATCTGGGTCATCGGACTGGTTGTAACTTTATTATTAATCGTCCTTCCCATCCTCTTATTCGCCTCAAGGGATACAAAAGCTGCAGATGACCCTTGGAGTGCGGTTCCCCAAAGACCCCCAACAACCGATCACACAGAACTTTTAAAGGGTCCTTACGAAACAGGACAAGATGTGACAGACGCCTGTTTAGAGTGTCACGAGGATGCAGGTCATGAGATGCTGCAGTCCGTTCACTTTACCTGGGAAAGTGAACCCGTCATGCTGCCATCACGGGATGAACCTGTCACTATCGGCAAAAAGAATCAAATTAATAATTTTTGTATCGGCATTCAAGGTAACTGGACCGGATGCACACGCTGCCACGCCGGATATGGTTGGGACAGCGCTGATTTCGAGTTCACTAACCAGGAGAACATAGATTGTCTTGTTTGCCACGAACAAACCGGCGCCTATGTAAAAAGCAACTCCGGCCTCCCAGCCGAAGGCGTCGATCTAGTTGCTGCTGCACAGAGTGTGGCCACTCCATCCAGAATCAACTGCGGCGGCTGTCATTTCAACGGTGGTGGGGGTAATGCCGTTAAGCATGGTGACTTGGACAGCAGTATGCTGTTTCCCACCGAAGCCATTGACGTACATATGGGACGAAATGATTTTCAGTGCGTTGACTGCCATTGGACCGAAGATCACCAGATCAGTGGTCATTTGATTTCTGTGAGTGCTACTGATGAAAACCGTTTCGAGTGCACCGAGTGCCACTCCGGAGTGGTTCACCAAGACGACCGCATCTCGGCCCACCTTGATACAGTAGCCTGCCAGACATGCCATATTCCTGAAGGGGCACTGCGCGATGCAACTAAAATGGATTGGGATTGGTCCACGGCAGGACAGGATATACCGGAAGACCCGCACGAGTATTTAAAAATCAAAGGCAGCTTTGTCTATGAACGTAATTTCATGCCCGATTACGCCTGGTACAACGGGACGGCGGATCGCTATATTCTTGGTGACGTGATCGATCCCAATGAAGTAACCGTTTTAAACCCGTTAATAGGCAGCATAGACGATCCCACAGCTAAGATTTACCCATTCAAAATTCATACGGCAAAACAAATCTACGACACAGAAAATAATATTCTCTTGCAGCCCAAGACCGTTGGCGAAGGGGGATATTGGACTGAATTTAATTGGGATTTGGCAGCAGCTCTAGGCGCCGAAGCCGCGGGTTTAGATTACAGTGGTCATTACGGCTTTACGGAAACCAAAATGTATTGGCCATTAAATCATATGGTCCAGCCCAAGGAAAATGCCTTGCAGTGTACAGATTGTCATAGTGAAAATGGCCGAATGGATTGGGAAGCGCTCGGTTATTACGGAGATCCCATGAATTGGGGCGGCCGGCAGTCACAAAATCAGGTAAGTACAAATTAGATGCAAATGCTACACGAGACTTCATCCAAGAAAAAAGGCTCAATAGTCCTCATAATAACAGCACTAACCTTGTGGCTGTTGTTAATAGGGTCTCAATCGAATCTCCTGGCTCAAGAAGGGTCAGAAGGCCCACCGATTCACCCGCAGTTTCCACTGCTGGACGCAAACGGCAACCCAGTTATCGACAGCGGTGAACCGCTGTCAACAATGGCAACTTGTGGTTCCTGTCATGATACGGAGTTCATCGCCACTCACAGCGCTCATGCTGATGTCGGTTTGAGCGCCATTTCTGAACCCGGTGAGCAGGCTGCCGGCCAACCATGGGATATCAGCCCAGGCCTTTTCGGGAAATGGAATCCAATCACTTATAACTACCTTTCGGCAGAGGGAGATGAACAAGTTGATCTAACAACGGCCGATTGGATCAAACGATTTGGCGGGCGTCACGTAGGCGGCGGCCCGGCTGTCACCAGCAGAGATGGTAGTTCACTGCTTGATCTTTTTCCAGGTTCAGAAAGCTTGGAAACAAGCACTGTCGATGCCGAAACAGGTCAATTAATGCCCTGGAACTGGCAGGAATCAGGTGTTGTCGAAATGAACTGTTTCCTTTGCCATTGGAACGAGCCGAACAATGAAGAGCGGATCAATAAACTGCAAGCAGGCGAATTTTCCTGGGCCGGAAGCGCCACATTGATCGGCAGCGGCATCATCGATGAAAATGACGGCCTGCTGGAGTGGAACCAGGATGCATTCGATAGTGAAGGCAACTTACTCCCTGAATATATCCAGGTTCAAGATCCATCCAATCAAAACTGTGGGCAGTGTCATGGTCTCGTTCATGTGGACGCGCAAACGCCGACAGAATTGAGCGGTTGTTCACCTGATCAGTGGAGTACAATCACAACCGGGCAGATCATGTCGCCGCAGAAAATCAACCAATCAGGCATTAATATCGCCGATAAACAGGAGCTCACACGATCCTGGGATATTCATACAGAACGGGTTGTCAATTGTGTTGATTGCCATTACTCATTGAACAATCCCATCTATTATCAAGAAAATCAGGCGACAAGACCCGAACACTTGATATTCGATCCGCGGAGAATCGACCTTGGGGAGTATCTATTCCGCCCGATCCATGAATTTGCAAAAGGCCAGAGCACTCAAAGTACACTCGCTCCGGAGTTCAATAATTCAATTCGTCGCTGCGAATCTTGCCACGACGCAAGTAGTACGCACGAATGGCTGCCTTATACGGATCGCCATCTGCAAGCGCTTAGCTGCGAATCCTGTCATATACCTAAGATGTATGCACCGGCCAGGGGCGTCATGGACTGGACAGTCTTGGATGAGGATGGCGTTCCTTACAATGAATGTCGCGGCGTTGAAGGAGAAGGTCCGACAATGGCCAGTGTGCTCGTCACAGGCTTTGAACCGGTTCTCCTACCTCGGGAAAGCGCTGACGGAGATTCACGCCTTTCACCACACAATCTCGTATCTTCCTGGTATTGGGTTTATGGTGCAGGCGATGCGACAAGACCTGTTCCCTATCGCGATCTACAGCAGGTTTGGGCAGTTGATAATGGTGAATACGATTCTGAAATCATGAACCTCTTTGACGAAAACGGAGATGGTTGGCTGGTTGATGGTGAATTGGTCATCGACAATGATCAAAAAGAAGCACTCATTGCCGGCCGGATCGCTGATCTCGGATATGATAATCCGCGAATCGAAGCTGAAACAAGAGCTTACAGCATCAGCCACAATGTCACTCATGGCGAATGGGCAACCCAAGATTGCCAGACCTGCCATACTGAAAATTCTCGATTAACTGCCGCCATGTATCTTTCAGACAGAACGCCCGGCGGCGTGCTACCTACATTCATCGGCGGTAATGCGAACCTCATTGGCGAGAATATTACTGTCGACGAATCAGGACTGCTCACCTTCCAACCGGATTTATCAGACAGCAAGCTTTATGTTCTTGGCCATAGTAGAGAATCCCATGTCGACATGCTTGGGGCGCTGCTGATGTTAGCGACGCTGTTTGGAGTCGGTGTTCACGCCGGTATACGCTACTTCGCAGCCCGGCGTCAGGCAAACGAGCAGCAGCCGCAAATACGGGAAGTTTATATGTATTCGGTCTATGACCGGCTGTGGCACTGGCTGCAAACGGCCGTGATCTTCATTCTCTTGTTTACGGGCCTGATCATCCACAAACCTGAGACATTCGGAATCTTCAGCTTCCC